>Ga0208059_1000023_pt1 | contig 124368 bp, 119 predicted proteins | sample DeeseametaMP0959_FD_184199 | JGI IMG/M metagenome (GOLD analysis project Ga0208059, IMG submission 184199) | Marine microbial communities from the Deep Indian Ocean - MP0959 (SPAdes) | ecosystem: Environmental > Aquatic > Marine > Oceanic | place: East of Madagascar, South Indian Ocean...
GTGATCGCCGCGGTCAGCGTCGTCTTGCCGTGGTCAACATGGCCGATGGTGCCAATGTTGCAGTGCGGTTTGGAACGCTCAAACTTTTCCTTTGCCATGTCTTCTGGCGCCTCGTGGTCTGGGGGGCCGGACTTGGCCCGTTGCTACATCGCGGGCGAGATATTGGCTTTGAAGAGGAAAATCAAGCGTCAGTTGACCGGTTCGGCCGCCTTGTTGGTGTTCTTGCCGTCTTCGGCTTTTTCGACCCTCGCCTCGGGGGTAAACCAGCCGTGGCGCTTCTGTTGCACCCCCAGCCAGACCTCGAGCTGCTTGGTGCCCTTGATCACCAGGTTCTCCATCTGCTGTTCGGCGGTCTGGGTCAGGCCCGAGCCCGCCACCGTCTCGGCGCTGATCGCCTCGAGCACGGTGATCTCATGCGGCTCCTCGTTCAGCTTGATGCCCTTTTCGTCGTCCCAGACGGTGACGCGAAAGATCAGGACCGATTTCGGTTGCAGCACCAGCGGCACGCCGACCTGGGCCAGCACGTAGCCCTCGACCGAGATGCCGAAGTGATAGAGCTTCTTGTCGGCGCCCTCGTAGCGGCGGAACCGGTCCTCGACCGCCGCGTCCATCGCAGCGATCCATTGCTCCTTGCTGGCCTCGCGCGAGAGCGGCCCCTTGACCAGATTGGGCGCGACGACGATCGAATGCCCCAGCTTGAAATCGCCCAGCGGCGCCGGGGCTTCGTCGAGATCGCGGCCATCGCCACAGGAGACAAGAGCGACAAGGGCGAGGAGGGCAATCAGGGCGCGCATCGGGCAGTGGTCCTTGGTTGGATCGTGCAGGCCATTACCTAGCCCAGTGGACAAGGTGGCGCAATTGCACGCGGCCGCCAGCCACCTATATCTTGTAGGCAAGGGAGAGAGCGCCATGCCGGACACCACACTGCCGCCGCGCCTGCCGGTGCATGTGCCACTGGGCACACGCCCGCTCGGGCTCTTGGCGAGCCTTTCGGCCGCGCGGCGCAACCTGTTGAGCATCATACCGAAAATTGCCACGACCCAGCCGATGGTCTCGGGCAGGACCGGGGCGCGCTGGCACATGGTGATGGATCCGGATGCGATCCGCGCGATGCTGCTGGAACGGCTCGACGATTACCCCAAGTCGCTGGTGACCAAGAACCTCCTGCGTCCGGCGATCGGCGAATCCCTGTTCATTGCCGAGGGGGCGCATTGGCGCTGGCAGCGCCGCGCCGCGGCACCGGTGTTTTCCCATCGCAACGTGATGAACCTGGCGCCGATCATGACGGCGGCGGCGGAACGCTGCTGCGCCCGCATTTCCGCCGCCGGGCCCCGGGCGGTGAACCTGCATGACGAGATGGTGACAACCACCTTCGATGTGATCTCGGATGTCACCTTCTCCGGCGACAGCGTGTTCGACAAATCCGGTGTGCACCGGGCGATTGACGATTACATCGCCGCTGCGGGCAAGATCTCCCTGTTTGACATGCTGGGCTTTCCCGACTGGGTGCCGCGCCCCGGGCGCCTGCTCTCGGGCAATGCGGTGCGGCAGATGAAAAGCGTCGCCGACAGCGCGATCGACGCCCGCGCGGCGCGCGGCCATGACGGCGTGCCCGACCTGCTCGACCTGCTGCTGGCCGGCGAGGACCCCGAGACCAAACGTCGGATGTCGGTGGCCGAGCTGCGCGACAACCTGCTGACCTTCATTGTTGCCGGCCATGAGACTACGGCGCTGGCGCTTTCCTGGTCGCTCTATCTCTGTGCCTTCGATCAGGAGGTGCAGGAACGCGCCCGTGCTGAGGCGCAATCCCTGCTTCAGGGCCGCGCGGCGGGGGGCGAGGATGTGGCAGAGCTGCCCTATATCCGGCAGATCGTCGACGAGGCGATGCGGCTATATCCGCCGGCCGGGATCATCTCGCGCACCGCGCGGAAAGCCGACACGCTCTGCGGCCGCGAGGTGCGGCCGGGGGATACCGTGATGGTGCCGATCTATGCGCTGCACCGCAACGCCTTGCTGTGGCAGGAGCCGGACGCGTTTCGCCCCGAGCGCTTTGCCGATCGCAAGGCGGTGCCGCGATATGCCTATCTGCCGTTCGGCGACGGTCCGCGGATCTGCATCGGCGCCAGTTTCGCCATCCAGGAAGCGGTGATCATCCTTGCGACCCTGCTGTCGCGGTTCCGGTTCACGCTGGTCGACGGGCGCACCCCGGAGCCGGTGATGATCATCACCCTGCGGCCCGAGGGCGGCGTGTGGTTGGAGGCGGAGGCGGTTTAGGGGTTAGTGCGGGCCGGGATATGCGGCGGGTTTGCAACCCACCGCCCGGGACGCGGCCGAACTACCCCCGCAGCACGCCTCCGGTTGCCTTTTCGACCTTGCCGACAACCTTGGACGACACCGCCTCGATGTCCTTCTCGGTCAGCGTCTTTTCCGAGGGTTGCAGCCGCACGGTGATTGCCAGCGACTTCTTGCCTTCGCCCAGCGAGCCGCCGATGAATTCGTCGAACACCCGCACCTCGGAGATCAGCGCCTTGTCGGCGCCGCCGGCGGCGTTGACCACGTCGAGCGCCGCCACATCCGCGTCAAGCACGAAGGCGAAATCGCGTTCCACCGCTTGCAGGTCGTTCAGCTCCAGCGCCTGACGCGTCGCGCCGGATTTGCGCGGCAGCGGGATATCTTCGGGGAAGAGGGTGAAGGCCATCGCAGGGCCTTTCACGTCCATCGCCTGCAACACCCTGGGGTGCAGCTCGCCGAAGATGCCCAGCACCTTCTTGGGCCCGAGGCAGATCACCCCGTGGCGGCCCGGATGCCACCAGCCCGGACCGTCGCGGCGGATCTGCGCCTTGGCCGGGGCGCCCATCGCCGCCAGGATCGCCTCTGCATCGGCCTTGGCGTCAAAGACATTCACCGCTCGCGACGCGCCATGCACATCCTTGGGCCCGGTGCGGCCGACCAGCAGGCCCGCCACCTGGGTGCCCTGTTCGCCGGGTTCGCCGCCCGAGAACACATGGCCGAGCTCGAACAGTGCCATGTCCATGAAGCCGCGCGCCTGATTGCGCGCCGCCGCCTGCAACAGCCCGGGCAGAAGATCGGGGCGCATGTGGCTCATCTCGGACGAGATCGGGTTGGCCAGCCGGGTCGCATCCTCGCCGCCGCCAAAGAGCCGGGCCGAGGCCTCGTCGATAAAGCTGTAGGTCACGCATTCGTTGTAGCCCAGCGCCGCCGTGCCGCGCCGCGCCGCCGCCTCGCGCTTTTGCATCGGCGAGAGGATCGGCCGCGGCACGCCTTCGGAGGGGCGCGGCAGCGGTTTCGCCGGCAGCTTGGTCAGCGAGGCGACACGGGCCACCTCTTCCACCAGGTCGGCGGTGCCCAGCACATCGGGGCGCCAGGACGGCACCTGCGCGGTATTGCCTTCGAGCCGGAATCCCAGCGAGGTCAGGATCTGGCGCTGCTCGCTCTCGGGGATCTCCATGCCGACCAGCGATTGCAGCCGCTTCGGGTCGAGCTCATAGGCGCGGGCCACATTCGGCACCTCTCCGGCCATCACGATCGACGAGGCTTCGCCGCCGCAGAGATCGAGGATCATCTGCGCCGCATCCTCCAGCGCCTGCATGTTGTAGGCCGGGTCGATGCCGCGTTCGTTGCGATAGCGGGCGTCGGAATTGATCTTGAGCGCGCGGCCGGTCATGGCGATCTGGATGTGATCCCAGACCGCGGCCTCGAGAAAGACATTGGTCGTCTCGAGCGTGCAGCCGGTGGCCAGCCCGCCCATGATGCCGCCGATGCTCTCGACGCCCTGATCGTCGGAGATCACGACCTGGCCTGCCGCGAAAGTGTACTCCTTGTCGTCCAGCCCGGTCAGCAACTCGCCGCCCCGGGTGCGGTGCACCCGGAGGTTGCCTTTGACCTTGTCGGCGTCAAAGACGTGCAGCGGCCGGTTGCGGTCATAGGTGAAGAAATTGGTGATATCGACCAGCTTCGAGATCGGCCGCAGCCCGATGGCGCGCAGCCGGTCCTGAAGCCACTGCGGGCTGGGGCCGTTTTCGATGTTGCGGATCAGCCGGCCGGCAAAGACCTCGCAGCCGTCCTTGCGGGTGTCGTCGTCGATACGGATGGCGATCGGGCAGGGGAACTGGCTCTCGACATGGTGCCGGTCGGGGGTCTTCAGCTTGCCCAGCCCGCGCGCCGCCAGGTCGCGGGCAATGCCGTGCACGCCAAGCGCGTCGGGGCGGTTGGGCGTGATGGCGATCTCGATCACCGGGTCGACCTTGGCCGGGTCGTTTTCGGCCAGCCAGTCGGTGTAGCTTTGACCGACCTCTCCCGAAGGCAGTTCGATAATGCCTTCATGCTCTTCCGACAGCTCCATCTCGCGTTCGGAACACATCATGCCGTAGCTCTCGATGCCACGGATCTTGCCCACGCCGATGGTGGTGTCGATGCCCGGCACATAGACACCGGGCTTGGCGATCACCACGGTGATGCCTTCGCGCGCGTTGGGCGCGCCGCAGATGATCTGGGTCTCGCCCTCGGCGGTGGCCACCTGGCAGACCTTGAGCTTGTCGGCATCGGGGTGTTTCTCGGCGCTGACGACCTTGCCGATGGTGAATTCCGCCAGCCGCTCGGCCGGATTCGAGACCTCCTCGACCTCGAGGCCGAGATCGGTGAGCGCATAGGTGATCTCATCGACCGAGGCCTGCGTGTCGAGATGATCCTTGAGCCAGGACAGGGTGAATTTCATGTGCGTCGCTTCCGGTCAGTCAATCGGTTTGGCCGGGAGATACCGTAAAGGGGGGACAGGGGAAAGACCCGGCATGCCGCCGCGCCGCCCCCCGATCCTTCTTCTGTTCGAAAATATCGCGGAGGGCCCGCAAGGTGGGGGCAGAGCCCCCTCCGCCATCGCCTAGGCTGCGCTCACCAGCGTGCTCGGTGCCGCCACCTCGATGCCCAATGCCTGGCCCACCGCGCCATAGGTCAGCTTGCCGGCATGCACGTTCAGCCCGTTGAGCAGGTTCTCGTCCTCGGCGCAGGCGCGTTTCCAGCCCTTGTCGGCCAGCGCCAGCATGAAGGGCATGGTGGCATTGCCCAGCGCGATGGTCGACGTGCGCGCGACGGCGCCCGGCATGTTGGCGACACAGTAATGCATGATGCCGTCGACCTCGTAGATCGGGTCGGCGTGGGTGGTGGCCTTCGAGGTTTCGAAACAGCCGCCCTGATCGATCGCCACGTCCACCAGCGCCGCGCCGGGCTTCATCTCCGAGAGCTGCGCGCGCGAAATCAGCTTGGGTGCGGCGGCCCCGGGGATCAGCACCGCGCCGATCACCATGTCGGCCTCGCGGGCGATCTCGGCGGTGTTGCCGGCGCTGGCATACATTGTCTTGAAGGTGCCGCCGAAGACGTCGTCGAGATAGCGCATCCGCGGCAGCGAGCGGTCGAGCACGGTGACATCCGCGCCCATCCCGGCGGCCACCCGGGCCGCATGGGTGCCGACGACGCCGCCCCCGATCACCGCCACTTTCGCAGGGCCGACGCCGGGCACGCCGCCCATGAGGACGCCGCGGCCGCCATTGGCCTTTTGCAGCGTCCAGGCGCCGACCTGCGGCGCCAGCTTGCCCGCCACCTCGGACATCGGCGCCAGCAGCGGCAGCCCGCCGCGGCCGTCGGTCACCGTTTCATAGGCAATCGCGGTGCAACCCGAGGCCAGCAGGTCGCGGGTCTGCTCGGGATCGGGGGCAAGGTGCAGATAGGTGAACAGCAACTGCCCCTCGCGCAGCATCTTGCGCTCGCCGGCCTGCGGCTCCTTGACCTTGACGATCATCTCGGCCTCGGCAAAGACCTGTTCGGCGCTGTCGACGATGCCGGCGCCCACGGCGCTGTAGGCTTCGTCCTCAAAGCCCGCGCCGGCACCGGCGCCGCTCTGGACGATGACCTCGTGGCCATGCGATATGGCTTCCTGGGCCGCGTTGGGCGTCAGGCCGACGCGGAATTCCTGGGGTTTGATCTCGCTGGGGCAGCCGATCTTCATCTTGGGGTCTCCCTGTTGGATTTTCTGTCAGCATGGCGCGGATCTGGGGGCAGGTGATTGACATTTTTCCTTGGTTCCGGGGCATTTTTCGGAGACCCTTCGGTAATATGGAGATCTCATCGAAGGATACTTGCCTGAATGCAGTTGGACCCGACGGACCGACGAATCCTGACCGTGCTTCAGAAACACGGCCGCATGTCCAACGCCGACCTGGCCGAGCGGATCAATCTCTCGGCCTCGGCCTGCCACCGCCGGGTGCAGCGGCTCGAGGACGAGGGGATCATCCGCGACTATGTGGCGATGCTCGATCCGCGCAAGCTGGGGCTGCCCTCCACGGTCTTTGTCGAGATCTCGCTTTCGGGGCAGTCCGACGAATTGCTCGAGGGGTTCGAAACCGCGGTGGCGCGGATTCCCAATGTTCTGGAATGCCATCTGATGGCGGGCACGGCGGATTACATCCTCAAGCTGGTGGTCGAGGACACCGACGATTTCGCCCGCATCCATCGGCAATATCTCACCCGCATCCCGGGTGTGGCGCGCATGCAGTCGAGCTTCGCCCTGCGCACCGTGTTCAAGACCACGGCGCTGCCGGTCTGAGACGCCCGCCGGCGCGGCCCCGGCGCGGGCTGACACGAAAGCGTCAAACCCGGCTGATAAAGCCGCCGAAACGACAGACTTGGAGCCGCCCATGACCGAAGATGACGACCGCGCGCTGGACTGGCTTGAAGCGGAGCTTCAGGACACGCTGGACGAGGATATCGAGATCGAGTTCTCGGAGCCGATGCTGAGCCGCGAGATCCGCAAGATCTACCTGCGCGAACACCCCGAGATGCTGGGCCGCGAGGTCTATTTCCGCAACCTGCTGCGGCTCCAGGCCGAGCTGATCAAGGTGCAGGACTGGGTGCAGCACACCGGCGCCAAGGTCTGCATCCTGATGGAAGGCCGCGACAGCGCCGGCAAGGGCGGGGTGATCAAGCGGATCACCCAGCGGCTGAACCCGCGGGTCGCCCGGGTGGTGGCGCTGCCGGCGCCGTCGCGGCGCGAGCAGTCGCAATGGTATTTCCAGCGCTATGTGCCGCATCTGCCCGCCGGCGGCGAGATCGTGATGTTCGACCGCTCGTGGTACAACCGCGCCGGGGTGGAGCGGGTGATGGGCTTTGCCAGCGACGACCAGGTCGAGCAGTTCTTTCAGGACGTGCCGGAATTCGAGCGCATGCTGGTGCGCTCGGGGGTGATCCTGCTGAAATACTGGTTCTCGATCACCGACCAGGAACAGCAGCTGCGCTTCCTGATGCGGATCCACGATCCGATGAAGCAATGGAAGCTCTCGCCGATGGACCTCGAGAGCCGCCGCCGCTGGGAGCAATACACCAAGGCCAAGGAAGAGATGTTCGCCCGTACCAACATCCCCGAGGCGCCGTGGTACATTGTCGAGGGCAACGACAAGAAACGCGAGCGGCTGAACTGCATCGAGCACATCCTGTCGAAGATCCCCTACGAGGAGGTGCCGACCGAGAAGGTGACCCTGCCGGAGCGGGTCTACAACCCCGACTACGAGCGCCAGGTGCTGCCGGACGAGCTTTACGTGCCCAAGGTGTATTAGGGCGGCAGCCGGCGCGCCGGTGGGGGCGCTGCCCCCGGCGCCTCCGGCGCCCCCCCCCCGAGGGTATTTTCGGCAAGAGGAAAGACAGTGCGGCGGTTCAGTTGCAGATGGTTTGCAGCGCGCGCCATTCCGCATCGCCGAGGACCGGGCGCGCGGCAAAGCCCGGCGGCAGGTCGGTCTCGGCGGCGAGGATGCGCTCGGAGAGCGCGGGATGCGAGGTGAAATGGGCGAGAAAGCCCTCCGCCTCGCCATAGGTCCTGCGCAGCCGGTCGAAGAAGCTGCCGAGCGCGGCAGGCGTGATGCCGGTGTCGAGCAGGAGATCGCGGGCGAAGGCATCGGCGGCAGCCTCGGCCTCGCGCGAGTAGCTGGCCTCGATCAGCTGTTCGGCGAGAAGGAGCACCAGCGCGCCGCCGGCGAAATCGCCGAACAGCAGGCCGAGCACGCCGATCGATCCGGCCGAGCGCAGCGCGTGGCGGGTGGGATCGCGGCTGACCACATGGCCCAGCTCATGGGCAAAGACGGCGGCGACCTCTTCGGGGCTTTCCGCCGCTTGCAGCAGCCCGCGAAAGAACACCACGTAGCCGCCGGGCAGGACGAAGGCGTTGATCATCTCGTGGTCGAGCACATGCACCGAGATCTCTTGCCCGGCCGGCAGACCGGGGGCGAGGCGGCTGCGGATCGTCTCGAGCGCGGCCCGGCCCTGCGGGGTTTCGCAGAAGGCGACGGGCTGGCCCATGCCGGTTTCATCCAGCGCGCCGCGGATCTGCTCGAGCGTGGCGGCGCCGAGGGCGCGTTCGCCTTCGGGCGGGATGAAATTTGCCATCTGGTTGGCCAAGGCGGGCACCAGCGCGAAGACGATCAGCGCCACCGAGGCGACCGCCGCCAGGGCCCAGGCGGCGAGCCTGCCGCGGTTGACCAGCGGCGCCGGGCGGCGCACGTCGGGCAGGCGTTCGAGCAGCAGCGCATCGTCGAGGATCAGCCGGGCCACCGGGTCGTCCCGGCGGTGCAGGATCACCAGGTCGCCGCCGCCCTGATCGGGCAGCAGGCGCAGCGCGTCGAGCGGCCAGTGCAGGGGCGGGGCGCCGATGCGGGCGATCTTCAGCGCGCGGATGGCTTCGTCGACGGTGACCCGGGCGAGATCGCCGATCGCCGTGTCGCCATCGAAATAGAGGCCTGTGGCCTCAAAGGCCTCGGGCGCGGCGCCGATGCGGACCACGGTCATATCGAGGCCCCCAGGTCCAGCGCCTCGGCGAAGCCTTCGGCCTCCTGGAACTCGTCCCGCGCGCGTTGCGAGACCCGGGACAGGGCGGCGGGGTTGTGGATCGTCAGCGTGGTGGCGTAGTGGCGCCAGGTGGGCATCGTCACCCAGGCATGGGTAAAGGTGGCCCAGAGCAGGAAGATCGCGAAATAGAGCGCCACGCCCAGCGCCACCAGCAGCGGCCGGGGCAGGGCCGCGAGCAGCGCCCCAAGCTCGCCGAACTCCTGCATCACCTCGGTCTGGGCGAATTGTACCAGCGCCACGCCGAAACCCAGCAGCCCCAGCGGCAGCGCCAGCACCAGCGCCGTGGCGAGCGTGCCCAGAACGGTGATCATCAGGATGCGAAACGGTTTTGGTCGGGCGGTCAGGGCAAGGCCCATGGCGGATTTGTGGTTGGCCAGCAGGCGGGTGGTCTCGACCCGGTAATATACATAGCCATAGGCCGCCAGCCCCCAGGCGGCGAGGATCAGCGTATATCCTTCGCCGCGGCCCGCCCCCAGCGCCAGCGCGCTGCCCAATCCGCCCAGCAGCAGCGCCGCAAGGAGCGGCCAGGTGGCGCGGTAGAGCATGGTCCAGCGGCCGCCCTGGGTCAGCCTCGCATTGCCGAAATAGGTCCGGTCGGTGCGGTATTTCTCGAGCCAGAAGGTCATGCGCGGCCAGAGCAGGCCGAGGCTGAGCAGGGTGATCGCCCAATGCATCATCGCCCGCCAGACATAGCCCCAGGCGCCCGGCGCCATGCCGAAGCGCACGCCGCGCCAGCGGGTGCGGGCCAGCACATAGCGCCGCGCCCGGTAGCGGGCATAGAACCACAGCGGGATCACTCCGAGGAAGCTGAGCGCATAGGCCGCGTAATTCTGCTGAAAGAGCGAGAAGCTGACAAACATCAGCGCCAGGTTCACCACCCCGATGTAGAAGGCGAGGATCACCACCGCGATCAGGAAGCCGAGCAGCTTTTCATAGGGGTCGCCTACATATTCCAGCGGCGTGCCGCCGGGGCGGGTGGCCGACCAGTACCAGCGGCGCAGCCGGGTCTTCATCCAGAACCGGTAGAGGCCGAGGGTCAGCACGGTGAGACAGCCGGTCTTGAGCGCCAGCCAGAACACCGCGCGGCGGCGGCCGACGAAATCGATGGCGAGGCTGTCGGGCGGGCTGGGGCTGGCATAGCTGCCGCGCGGCGGCCAATCTTCGGTATGGCTCGGGGCGTCCTGGGCGGCCGCCGGGGTCGCCAAGGCCGGGCCGCCGGCTCCGGGCGAGGCCTTTTCCCAGGCTGAGGTCTCCGGCATGTCAGGCTCTCCGCGGGCTGTCCTGTTCCAGAGGAGAACGCTGCCGCCCGGTTGTCAACCAACCGGGCGGCAGCGGGTGTCAGGTAAAGGTGTTGTCCCGCGGGAAGCCGCGCGGCGCCATGCGGCCGGTTCCGGCACGTTTGCCCTGCCATTCGGCAAGGTTGCTCTCGGTGCGGGTGCGCCCGGCCGGATCGCGCCAGCTCAGCCCGTCGGCGAGGGTAAAGGTGGTGGCATCCGACATGCCGCCGTCCTTGTACTTTTGCAGCCGAACACCCTTGCCCCGGCCCATTTCGGGCAGTTCGTCGAGGCCGAAGACCAGGACCTTGCGGTTTTCGCCCACCACCGCCACGGCATCGCCGGTCACCGGCTTGCAGACCCGGGCGCGGGTGGGCGCACGCACGTTGAGCACCTGCTTGCCGGCGCGGGTCTGGGCCACGACCTCGGCTTCCGGCACGACGAAGCCGTCGCCGGCCGAGGAGGCCACCAGCAACTTGCGCTCGGGGCGGTGAATGAAGAGATCGACGATCTCGGCCTCGTTCGGCAGATCGACCATCAGGCGCAGCGGCTCGCCCATGCCGCGCCCGCCGGGCAGGTTGGCGGCCGAGACGGTGTAGAACCGGCCGTTCGAGCCGAAGACCAGCAGGCGGTCGGTGGTTTCCGCGTGAAAGATGAAGCGCGGGCCGTCGCCGTCCTTGAACTTGAGTTCGCGGTTCAGGTCGATATGGCCGGTCATGGCGCGAATCCAGCCCATCTGCGAGCAGACCACGGTGATCGGCTCGCGGTCGATCATCGCCTCGAGCGGCACCTCCTCGATCTGGCCTGCCTCGGCAAAGGCGGTGCGGCGGACGCCGCCGGCGTAATCCTTGCCAAAGGTCTTCTTGGCCGTTTTCAGCTGATCGCTGATCCGGTCCCATTGCAGGCCTTCGTTTTCCAGCAAATCCTCGAGCCCGGCGCGTTCCTCCATCAGCGCGTCGCGCTCGTTCAGGAGCGCCATTTCTTCCAGCCGGCGCAAGGCGCGCAGCCGCATGTTGAGGATCGCCTCGGCCTGCACTTCGGTCAGGCTCTGGGCGTCGGTTTCGGCGGGCGGGACATAGTCGTTTTCATCGGTGGCACGGATGAAATCGCGGCCCCAGTCCTCGCGCATCAGCGCTGCCTTGGGCGCGTCGTCATAGCGGATGATGTCGATCACCCGGTCGAGGTTGAGGAAGGCGATGATCAGGCCTTCGAGCACCTCGAGCCGGTGGTCGATCTTTTCCATCCGGTGCAGCGAGCGGCGTTGCAACACCTCGCGGCGGAAATCGAGGAAGGCGCGCAGCACCTCCTTCATCGAACAGACCTTGGGTGTGACGCCGTCAATCAGCACGTTCATGTTGAGCGAGAACCGCACCTCGAGATCGGAGCTGCGGTAGAGCATGCCCATCAGCACATCGGGATCGACGTTCTTGGATCGCGGTTCCAGCACCATGCGGATGTCATCGGCGCTCTCGTCGCGGATGTCGGCGAGGATCGGCACCTTCTTGGTCTGGATCAGCTCCGCGATCTTCTCGATCAGTTTCGACTTCTGCACCTGAAAGGGGATCTCGGTGATGACGATCTGCCATTGGCCACGGCCCAGATCCTCGATCTCGTGTTTCGCCCGCAGGCGGAATGACCCGCGGCCGGTGCGATAGGCCTCGGCGATGTTCTCTTTCGGCTCGACGATCACCCCGCCGGTGGGGAAATCGGGGCCGGGCACATAGTTCAGCAGGGTCTCGTCGCGGGCGTCCGGGGTACGGATCAGATGCAGGCAGGCGTCGATCAACTCGGGGATGTTGTGCGGCGGGATGTTGGTGGCCATGCCGACCGCGATACCCGACGAGCCATTGGCCAGCAGGTTGGGGAACTCGGCCGGCAGGACGGCGGGTTCGGTCAGGCGGCCATCGTAATTGTCGCGAAAATCGACGGCGTTCTCATCCAGGCCGTTGAGCAGCGCCTCGGCGACAAAAGTCATCCGCGCTTCGGTGTAGCGCGAGGCGGCCGGATTGTCGCCGTCGATGTTGCCGAAGTTGCCCTGTCCGTCGACCAGCGGATAACGGACGTTGAAATCCTGCGCCAGCCGCGCCATCGCATCATAGATCGCGGCATCGCCATGGGGGTGGAAATCGCCCATGGTGTCGCCCGAGATCTTGGCCGATTTCAGGAACTTGCCATTCGAGGCCAGCCGCAGCCGGTGCATCGCGTAAAGAATGCGCCGGTGCACCGGTTTCAACCCGTCCCGCGCATCGGGCAGGGCCCGGTGCATGATGGTCGAAAGCGCGTAGGTCAGGTAGCGTTCGCCCAGCGCCCGGCGCAGGGGTTCTGCCAGATCGGCCTGGCCGATGTTGTTGTCGGAAGTGTCGTCGCTCATGGATATTGTGTAGCCTCAGCAGCGGTGACCGTAAAGCACCTGATGTCTCACAGCGCCTTGTACCTGAAAGGAGATGTAAAGGGGCATCGGGATAGGAGGGGAGCGCCAGGCAGCTTTTCCCTTAGTCCGTGTGTTCGAATCAGCTATCCAGACATCGGAGCAAAGTAAAGTCTGCCAGTACGAGTAAGCGGGGGCGTTTGGGTATGAAATCCTATGTTTGGGTGACGTTCGGGCTGTTGGGGTTGATCTATTACGAGATGTCCGGCGGCGCCGATTTCGTGCCTGGCGACCGGGGCGTCAAGGTTTTTGCCCGGGTCGATCCGGTGATCGTCCGGGAAATGTCCGGCGGAGCCGAGGTGACGCGCCTGGCGCTGGTCGATGCGGCCAGCCTCGGCCCCGATCCGGCCGAGTTCCCCGACAGGACGCAGATCGAGCTTGAAACCGCGGTCCTGACCGCGATCCGCAGCCAGGAACCCTCGACCGAACCGGCCGCGTCCCGGGAAGAGACCCGGGTTGCCGTCGCGCTGGCAGTCGCCGAAGCGGTGACGGATCGGCCGGGTCAGGACGCCGCGCCGAGAGACCTGCGGTCGGTCAATGGTTCGCGGGTCAATCTGCGCGACGGTCCGGGCACCGGCTTTGGCGTTCTGGGCACGCTTGCGCGCGGCACCGAGGTCGAAGTGTTGGAAGACCCCGGCGCCGGCTGGGTGCGGTTGCAAGTGGTGCCCGAAGGACAGATCGGCTGGATCGCGGATTTCCTGCTCGACGGAGCCTGATCTCGGCGGCGGTTCGCCGGGCCGCCCCCTCCCTTGTGAGGAACGTGCCATCGCGCGGCCCAGCGGACCTCGGGGTGTGTCGCGGATCAACAAAAATCCGGGAGCAATGGAACCATCGGACTCCCCGTAGTGTTAACCTGACAACCGGCCGCGACGGCTGAGACGGCACAATCAGGCGGCACCATCTCCGGGAAACCTGCTTCGGTTTTCCCCGCGTTTCGCGGGCCCTGTTGTGCAATCCAGATCTCAGCCCGGGCGCGGGACCTGCCGCATTGGTTGCGGCATCGGATGTGAACGGGAGATCGCGCCATGAAAACCTATGTCTGGTTGACTTTCGCCTTTCTTGGCTGGGGCTATTACGAGGCCTCGGGCGGCGCAGATTTCCAACCGGGAACCGCCAATGCCGACGGCGCCGCCATTGCCGCCGAAGCGTCGCAGGCCGAGACGCCGCGGAAGGTGGCCCGCCGCCAGGCGGCCGATCTCGCCCCGCGCGGAACCGTCCAGCGGCAACTTGAAACCGCGCTGCTGACTGCGCTGCGCGACAAGCACCCCGCCGCGCAACCCCGGACCCTGAGCAACGTGAAGGCCCTGGCCTTTGCCGCAGAGGCGCAAGAGCCCGCACAGGACGACCAAGTCTCCGCCGCGCCGGCCGTCGCCCGAACCGATGCACCGCCGCTGCGCCCCGATGACTTGGGTGAAACGATCGGCGAGTCCGAGATACCCGTGGCCATTGCCTCGAACACCCGGGCGGCCCCCGAGGCCTCGCTCCGCCCGCGCCTGCGTCCGCGCGCGCTGGCCGGAGCGCCGTCGGGCGCGACGCTCACGGTCTCGACCCGCAGCCCGGCCGGGCAATTTGCCAGCGGCCGTATCACCGCCTCGCGGGCCAATCTGCGGATGGGGCCGGGAACCAATTTTCCGGTGCTGTCGGCGATGACCTCGGGGACCGAGGTGCGCATCCTGCGCAGCGGCCAGGACGGCTGGGTCAAGCTGAAGTCGGTCGAGAGTGGCCGGATCGGCTGGATGGCCGGTCATCTCGTCGCCACACGGTGACGCCTGCGGATCTCTGCTTGCGTCTGCCGCCCGCCTCGCTCACATCATGCGCGTGACGTGACCACCGACAGGAGCCCGCATGCGCAAGTCCATCCTGATTACCGGCTGTTCCTCGGGCATCGGCCGCGACGCTGCCCTGGGCCTGCAACGGCGGGGCTGGCGTGTCTTTGCCTCTTGCCGCAAGGAGGCCGATTGCCAGGAGCTGCGCGATCAGGGCTTTGAGAGCCCGCGCATCGATTATGCCGACCCCGACAGTATCCGCTCCGGTCTGGCGCAGGTGCTCGAGGCCACCGGCGGGCGGCTCGATGCGCTGTTCAACAACGGCGCCTATGCGGTGCCCGGCGCGGTCGAGGATCTGCCGCGCGAGGCGCTGGCCGAACTGTTTCAGACCAATGTCTTTGGCGTGCACGACCTGACCCGGCAGGTGATCCCGGTGATGCGGGCGCAGGGCCATGGGCGGATCGTCAATTGCTCGTCGATCCTGGGGTTCATCGTCGCCCCATGGCGCGGCGCCTACAACGCCAGCAAACATGCGCTCGAGGGGCTGACCGACACGCTGCGGATCGAGATGCGCGACACGCCGATCCGGATCATCACGCTCGAACCGGGGCCGGTGACCTCGCGCATCCGGCAAAACTCCGTGCCGCATTTCGAACGCTGGATCGATTGGGAAAACGCGCCCCGCGCCGAGCAGTACCGCACCCGGCTGCGCAAGCGGCTGTATGACGAACGCGGACCGGACCGGTTCGAGCTGCCGGCCTCGGCCGTGACCGAAAAGCTCTGGCGGGCGTTGGAGGATCCGGCGCCGCGAGCGCGCTATTACGTGACCACGCCGACCTATGTCTTCGGCCTGCTCAAGCGGCTTCTGCCGACCGCCTGGCTCGACTGGATCCTCGCCAAGGGGTGAGGCGATACGCCATTTCGCTTTCGCCCGGCGATGGCGTATGTCACAGGCAATCACCAACCGGGAGGCCGTCATGGCGAATGATCCGCTCTTTTACATCATCGGCGTCGCCCTGCTCTGCGTCGTGGCCATTCTGCTCTTTGGCATCGGCAGCTTTGCCAAGGGCGGGGCGTTCAACAAGAAATACGCCAACAAGGCGATGCGCTGGCGGATCATCGCACAGTTTGTTGCGGTGGTGCTGATTCTGCTGTTTGTCTGGATCCGGGGAAAGGGCTGACATGGTTGTACTGAGCAAGATCTACACCCGCACCGGCGACAAGGGCGATACCGCGCTGGGCAATGGCACCCGGGTGGCCAAACATGCGCTGCGGGTCGACGCCTATGGCACCTCGGACGAGCTGAACGCCACTGTCGGGCTGGCGCGGCTGCATGCCGAGGGCGAGGCCGACGCGGCGCTGGCGCGAATCCAGAACGACCTGTTCGATCTGGGCGCCGATCTCTGCAACCCCGAGCCGGAAGACGGCGAGACACCGGAGTATCCGCCGCTGCGGATGGTGGCCGAACAGACCACGCGGCTGGAGGCCGAGATCGACGCGATGAACGCGCGGCTGACGCCGTTGCGGAGCTTCATCCTGCCCGGCGGCTCGGCGCTGGCGGCGCATCTGCATCTCTGTCGCACGGTGGCGCGCCGCGCCGAGCGGCTGGCGGTGGAGCTGGCCGGGGCAGAGCCGATCAACAGCCACGCGGTGACCTATCTCAACCGGCTGTCCGACTGGTTCTTCGTGGCCGGCCGGATCGCCAATGACGATGGCGCCGCCGACGTGCTCTGGGTGCCCGGCGCAAACCGCTAGGCCGGTAATCCCGCGCGCCCCGGGCGTGTCCCGGGGCCCCTGCCTGTCGAGGGGCGGACCTTCTGCCTACTCCGGCACCTTGAAGGTCAGCGAGGCCCAGAGCGATTCCCACACCGGGTCATCCTCGGCCACCGGCTCCAACGGACGGACCACCACCGCATCGGCAAGATAGACCTGCCCCGGGGTCACCGGCAGCAGCGCAACCCCCTCGGCGTCGGTGCGCAGCAGCGTGATCTCGACCTCGCCCTCGGGCGATTTGGCAAAAAGCTCGACCTGCGCATCGGCCCGGGGCGCGCCCTGATAAAGCACCCGGACTGGCAACCCGTCCGAGAGATCGTCGGTATAGGGATTGGCCAGCGCCACGATCTCGGTTTCGAGGCCTGCCTCGCGGTCGGCCCCCGCGCCATCGCCGACCGCGATCAGCGCCTTGCCATACCGCGAATAGCGCTCGCGCACGCCGGTCTCGGACAGGCCGCGCGCCTTGTGTTCCTCAAGCAGCGGCGCCCAGTCCTTGTGGATCAGGAAACTTTCGAACAATTCGTAGTCCTGATAGGTCAGGACGGTGTCGTTGGTCACATGCACGACCACCGCCAACCCGTCGTCCGGCGTCGGCACGCGCAGGGCCGGCCGGTCGCCGGCGCGGCCCCGGATCTGATAGGTCTGGTCGTTCATCAGGATGTCGAACCGCCGGATGCGCGGCGGAAAGTAGGAATAGGCCGGGCCTTCGAATTTTTCTCCGACGCGGATATTGGCCATCAGGAAGCTGTTCGACGGCACCTGCCAGGCCAGCGCATCGATGTAAAACTCATGCGCAGCCGCGAGAAGCGGAAAGGCGCTGAGCCCCAGTCCGAGGCCAAGTGTGGCGGTCAATCGTCGTATCATCGGGAACCCTCCTGCAAGATGCGAACGATAGCGCGCCCGGCGACATCGGCAAGCCGGCTCACGCAGCTTTGCGCGCGCGACCCTCGATGGTCTTGGCGAATTGCGCCACCCGAACCGAAAACTTCCTTGTCATCCGCGCCTTGGCCAGCTTCAGCGACTGCACCAGGAGCCGCGCCGAGAGCGTTCTGGGGGCCAGCCGCGCCTGCACGTTCATCCGGGTGCGATTGGGCGTCAGCGCGGTCAGGTCGATGGTCATCTCGGTCTCCATCCCGCCGGCCTTGCCGGCAAAGGCCAGAGCCTCCGGCGGCAGGATGCGCAGCAGCGCGATATCGGCCTCCATCTCGCGTCCGCGAAACTTGAAACCGGCGGTCCAGCGCTGGCTGGCCTCAGGGTCTGTCCCGACCCCGGCCGGGGCGCCATGCCTGCGAACCTTGACGCCCCGGCGCATCGCCTGGCGTTCCATGGTTTCGAAATCCGAAAGCGCGGCAAAGACCTTGTCGATCGGCGCTTCGATGTCTTCCTGACTGGTGAATTCCATCTGACGGCCCGGCCTGTTTTTGTTGGCCGTCAGTCTTGCGTCAATCCAGCGTATCCGCAAGCCAGTTCCGCAGGAGAAACTGTGCAATTGCACCTTTCCGCGCCGGCAGGAGCACCGGATGATCGCCGGCAAAGGCGGTGGCCATCTCCTCTCGGCTGACCCAGCGCGCATCCTCGAGCTCGACCGGGTCGAGGGTGATGGCGCGCGCCAGCGCCTCGCCCCGGCAGCCAAACATCAGCGAGGCCGGAAAGGGCCAGGGCTGCGAGGCGAGATAGCTGACCTGGCCCACCGGAATGCCGGCCTCTTCCAGCACCTCGCGGCGCACCGCCGCCTCGAGCGTTTCGCCCGGTTCGACAAAGCCGGCGAGCAGGGAATACATCCCCTCGGGCCACCCGGGAGAGCGGCCGACAAGCACGGAATTGCCATGGGTGATCAGCATGATGACCACCGGATCGGTGCGCGGGAAATGCTGTGCGCCGCAGTCGCGGCAGGCGCGCTGCCAGCCGGCGTTGATGATCTCGGACTTGCTGCCGCAGCGCGAACAGAAGCCATGGCTGTCGTGCCAGCCGAGGATCGCCTTGGCAGTTGCCGCCAGTTCGGCGTCGCGCGGGGTGAGCCGGGTCATGTTCATCCGCAGCTCGGCAAAACCCATGCCGCCGGGCAGGTCGGGGTGGCGTTGCACCGAGGCATCGACGAAGTGCCCCAGCGTCCCGCCGTCGAGATCCACCGGTTCCCACGCCGAGAGGTTGCAGGCAAAGATCGCGGCACCGCCCTCGCGGCCGAGCAGCATCAGGTCGTCGTCGCCCTGCGCCAGCACCGGGTGATCGAGCGGCAGGCGGATCAGCGCGCCGGTTTCCTCGTCCAGCAGCGGCTTGCCGCGCCAGATCAGCACGGCGCGGGCCTGCGGGTCGGCCTGCGCGGCGGCGAGGGCCGCGGCATCGCCGCGAATCTCGGCCGCGCGGTCGAGGGCCGAACCGCCAAAAGTGACCGTTTCCGCGTGTTTCATGCTGGCTCTCCCGTAGGTGTCAGCGTGGGGATGGCATGCGGATGCCCCTCTTGCAAGCGGCGGCGCGGTTGATTACATAGCGGGTCGAGAGGTTGGCGCGGGCAGGCGCCTCGCCAACCCGGTCAGGTCCGGAAGGAAGCAGCCGTAACGAGCCCCGCTTGGGTCGTTGTCCAGCCTCTCACCAGATTTCTTCACAAGGCGTTGAAATTTATCAAATGCCCTGCTCTCAAGGGCTTGGGACCGTTTGCGGTGACGGTCACGATGACAAAACGGATGTGAAGATGGCAGACGCGACAGATAATCTCGATGTGGCTGGAGGCCGGGCGGTAATTGTTTCGTGCCCTTCCAAGGCGCTACGATTCGGTCCCGGGCAGAGAGCGCCATCAACGGTGTCCGGCCCCGGCGAATGGATGCGGGAGCGTCGCGTGGCCCTGCCGTTTTGCCCGGTCTTCCGCTAAGCTTCTGATCAGAGCCATTTCCTCGACGCCCTCATTTGCAGGAGACCGCCACCGTGAAGACGACGCGCATCGGGCAACTGGTGATCGACACCGCCGATGCGCTGGCGCGCGCGCAGGATGCCGACAGCCATTGGTGGGCGACCATGGGCATTGCGCGTCGCCTTGGTGCCGAGGCGGTGAACATCGGGGGTTTCAACACCGCTCCCCGCCAGGTCAATTGGGTGCGAAGCTCGAAGGATCCGCTCTGGCTCGAGCAATACAGCCAAGAAGGCTTCGCCACGGTCGATCCCCTTGTTCGCGGCGCCTTGTCCAGGGATGTCCCTTTGCTTGTCGATATTGCGCGCGAAGAACGGCGTGCGCCGGCTTCGGGAAAGCTTCGCGACTGGCGCGCCGCGAGCCTGAGCTACGGCTACAATTTCCTGATTTCTTACGGTTGCTATTCAGGGGGGCAGGGAGCGGGCATCACGCTGAGCTGCCGTGATGATCCCACCTCGCTGTTCGGGGCCGGAACCCTGCGAGCGTTTTCCGCCGTTTCGGCGATGATGGCGAACACGCTGATCGAGTCGAAGGACGATATCCACGAGGGCTGGGCCTATGGCGCGGAATGTGAGCGGTTGTCGCCATCGGAACGCGACGTTCTGGCGTTTATCGCCAACGGGCTGACCGGACATATGATCGCGGATCTGTTGAACGTCACCGAATTCGAGATCTGGCGGCGCATTCGCAATGCCTGCCTCAAGATGCAGGCGAAGACCGTGGAACAAGCGCTGGCCAAGGCGATTTCGAGCGGTCTGGTGGAGCCCTGACGCGACAGGGCCCCAGACGCAATCGCGGCGTGCGGGGCAAGACAACCCCGCCTGCCGCCTCAATCCTCCGGGTTTTCGCCGTCGAGCCAGGCCCGCGCCGCATCCAGCCCGTCGCGCGGGAACACCCGCATCCGGGTGGGCAGAAGCGCGCCCACCGACCGGGCAATCGGGCTCAGCCAGCCGATGTCGGTGACCACCGCGATATGGCTGATATGCGGCAGCGCCTTGATGTCAAACCGGAGGCCGGGCAGCAGAAGGCCCGGGTCGAAGCCCGAGAAATGATCGACCACCTCGATCATCTGCACCGTGCCATGGGCGTCGATGAAGGCTTCCATCGGACCGGCAATGCTGTCGTAGTCCGCCTTGGTGATCTGGCCGCTGACGGTGAATTCGACGCGCTTTTTCTCGGGGAACTCGGTGTAGGTGATGGCCATCGTGCGTGCTCCCTTGGTTGGATGCCGGCGGTCTTCAGGCCGGCGTGGCGGAGGCGCCCTCGTCCGGCTCAGCGTTTGCGTCGCCCGCCGGCGCTGCGGGCATGAAAGTCCGGCGGGCGTTTTGCCACCCAGCGGATGAATTTCGCCAGCCGGGGATGGGCGCGCAGGGCCTCGGCCGTGTTGAAGTCGCGCGCCAGTTCGGTCTCGGTCAGCGTGGCGTGTATCTCGTTGTGGCAGATCTGGTGCAGCAGCACCGTGGGCCCACGCTTGCCGCCCTTGAGCCTGGGGATCAGGTGATGCAGCGATTGTTTCGCCGCCGGCGGGATCGGGCGGTGGCAGAGCGGGCAGATCGGGTCGGGCGCGTCGGTCATCCTGGGCCAACCCTAGCCGGAGACGGGCCGGAAATCAGCCCCGACGGCCGGGGCGCAGCAAATCCCCGGCCCGGGGCACCTTGCCAGCCGCGCCACATCGCGGCATCACGGGGCGCGGGTCATCGCGACATGAGGACAGCAATGAACTTCGATCTCGCCGGTGGGCCAACAATTGCACAGCGGGCCCGGGCCATCGCCGCGCACCGGCGCCCGGGTGCAATGCCGCGGCCCGGTGGCCGGGTCGGGACGGGCGATCGCGCCTTTGCGGTGACATGAAGGTCGCGGCGCTGGTCATTGGCGCTGGCCCGGCCGGGCTGATGGCGGCCGAGGTGCTGGGGCAGGCGGGGCATGCGGTTCTGCTGGCCGAGGCCAAGCCCTCGCCGGCGCGCAAGTTTCTCATGGCGGGGAAATCCGGGCTGAACCTGACAAAATCCGAAGACTTCGACAGATTTCTCGCCGCCTTCGGGCCCCACGCCGACCATCTGCGCCCGATGCTGGAGGCCTGTGGCCCGGACGAGGTGCGGCGCTGGGCCGAGGCGCTAGGCCAGCCGCTGTTCACCGGCCCGACCGGCCGGGTCTTTCCGCAGACGATGAAGGCCTCGCCGCTGCTGCGCGCCTGGCTGACCCGGCTCGACGGATATGGTGTCACCCGCCGCACCCGCTGGCGCTGGCAGGGCTGGGCGGACGGGGCGGCGGTCTTTGCCACCCCCGAGGGGGTGCAGCGTGTCACGGCCGGGGTCACCGTGCTGGCGCTGGGCGGGGCGAGCTGGGCGCGGCTCGGCTCGGATGGCGCCTGGGCCGAGGCCCTGCGCGCCGCGGGCGTGCCGCTGGCGCCGTTCCGGCCGGCCAACATGGGCGTTCGCGTCGAGTGGTCGGCGCATATGGCAGCGCGGTTCGGCATGCCGGTCAAGGGCGTCGCCTGGCAGGCAGGCCCGGCCCGCAGCCGCGGCGAAGCGGTGATCTCGGACCGCGGGCTCGAGGGCGGCGGCATCTACGCGATCTCGGCCGCGGTCCGCGACGGCGCGCCCCTGAGCGTCGATCTCGCGCCGGACACGGATGCGGAGACATTGGCCCGCCGGCTCGCCAAGCCGCGCGGCAAGATGACGGCGGCGAATTTCCGGCGCAAGCAGGCCCGGCTCGATCCGGTGCAACAGGCGCTGCTGATGGAATTCGGCCAGCCGCTGCCCGAGGATCCCGGCCAGCTTGCCCGGCGCATCAAGGACTTGCCGATCCGCCACGCCGGGCCACGGCCGATGGACGAGGCAATCTCCACCGCCGGCGGCATCGGCTTCGAGGCGCTGACCCCGGGGCTCGAGCTGATCGCGCGCCCCGGCACATTCGTTGCCGGTGAAATGCTCGACTGGGAGGCCCCGACCGGCGGCTATCTGCTGACCGCTTGTCTGGCCACCGGCGCCTGGGCCGGGCGGCAGGCCGCGGCTTGTCTTGGCGCCAGCCCTGTGTAATCCAGACCGGGTTTCCAGGGAGGTCACATGAACGCCGGTCTGATCCTGCTGACGCTGAGCTATGTGTTCAGCCAGTTCTTTCGCTCGTTCCTTGCCGTGCTGGCCGAGGTGCTCGAACGCGACATCGGCGCCCGTCCCGATGACCTCGCCACTGCCTCGGGCGTCTGGTTCCTGGTCTTTGCGCTGATGCAGATCCCGGTCGGCGCGGCGCTGGATCGGATCGGGCCGCGCCGCACCGCCGCGGTGCTCTTTGCCATCGGCGGCGCCGGCGGGGCGGCGGGGTTTGCCCTGGCGCAGAGCCCGGTGCATGTGACCCTGGCCATGGGGCTGATCGGGCTGGGCTGTTCGCCGGTGCTGATGGCCTCCTATTACATCTTCGCGCGCACCTGCCGGCCGGCGATCTTTGCCTCCCTGGCGGCCACGGTACTGGGCATCGGCACTCTGGGCAACCTCGCCGGCACCCTGCCACTCACCCTGCTGGTCGAGGCCATCGGCTGGCGCGAGACGCTCTGGGCGCTGGCGGCGGCCTCGGCGGCGATCGCGTTTGGCCTGTTCTTCCTGGTGCGCGACCCGCCCGGCGCCGAAACCACCCTCCGCGGCTCCGTGCTCGACCTGCTGCGCCTGCCGGCGCTCTGGCTGGTCATTCCGATGATGTTCGTCAACTACGCCGCCTCGGGCGGGCTGCGGGCGCTCTGGATCGGGCCGTACCTGCGCGACGTGCACGGGCTGACGCCGGGCGCCATCGGCCTGGCGACGCTGGCGATGGGGGTGGCGATGATCGCCGGCACCTTTGCCTACGGGCCGCTCGACCGCTGGTTCGGCTCGCGCAAATGGGTGGTCCTGCCGGGCAATGCCCTGGTGGTGATGGGCTGCACCGCGCTCTGGCTCTGGCCGGCCCCAGGCGTGGTCACCGTTCTCGCGCTGTTCTGCATCGTGGGGTTCTTCGGCATGACCTTTCCGCTGATCCTCGCCCATGGCCGCAGCTATGCGCCGGATCACCTGATCGGGCGCGGCGTGACGCTGATGAACCTTTTCGGCATTGCCGGCGTCGGCATCTTTCAGGTCGTCACCGGTCGCGTGCAGGAGGGGGCCGCCGCCCAGGGCCCGATCGAGGCCAGCTATGCGCCGGTCTTTGCCATCTTTGCGCTCGTCACCCTGGCCGGGATGATCCCCTACCTGTTCAGCCGCGACCGGCTCGACTGATCCCGCAGCTTCTTCTCTTGTGAAATACCGCCGGGGGGCGGCCGCAGGCCGGGGGGCAGAGCCCCCCTGCACCCGGCCCGCCAGGAGCGTTGCGGCGAATGCCCCTTTAACAACCGGCCGCAACCCTGTATCAGGCGCCCCATTCATACCGAGACGAAGGAAAAGGAACCGATGGGTTATCGAATCGTCGTCGCAGGCGCCACCGGCAACGTGGGCCGCGAAATGCTCAACATCCTCGCCGAACGGGGCTTCCCCGTCGACGAGATCGCAGTGCTGGCTTCGCGCCGGTCGCTGGGCACCGAAGTGAGCTTTGGCGACAAGACGCTCAAGACCAAGGACATCGAGGGCTTCGACTTCGCGGGCTGGGACATGGCGCTGTTTGCCATCGGCTCCGATGCCACCAAGAAATATGCCCCGATCGCGGCCGCGGCCGGCTGCGTGGTGATCGACAATTCCTCGCTCTATCGCTACGATCCCGATGTGCCGCTGATCGTGCCCGAGGTGAACGCCGATGCGATCGAGGGCTATGCCAAGAAGAACATCATCGCCAACCCCAACTGCTCGACCGCGCAGATGGTGGTGGCGCTCAAGCCGCTGCACGACCGCGCCCGCATCAAGCGCGTCGTGGTCTCGACCTATCAGTCGGTCTCCGGCTCGGGCAAGGATGGCATCGACGAGCTCTGGGATCAAACCAAGGCGGTCTACAACCCGACCGACGAATACGAACGCAAGGTCTATCCCAAGCAGATCGCCTTCAACGTCATTCCGCATATCGATGTCTTCCTCGAGGACGGCTCGACCAAGGAAGAATGGAAGATGGTCGCCGAGACCAAGAAGATTGTCGACCCGTCGATCAAGGTCACCGCGACCTGCGTGCGGGTGCCGGTCTTTGTCGGCCACTCCGAAGCGCTGAACGTCGAATTCGAGGATTTCCTCGACGAGGACGAGGCGCGCGACATCCTGCGCGAGGCGCCGGGCGTCATGGTGATCGACAAACGCGAGGACGGCGGCTATGTCACGCCGGTCGAATGTGTCGGCGATTTCGCCACCTTCATCAGCCGCATCCGCCAGGACAGCACGATCGAAAACGGCCTGAACCTGTGGTGCGTCTCGGACAACCTGCGCAAGGGCGCGGCGCTCAACGCAGTGCAGATCGCCGAGACCCTGGGCAACCGGGTGCTGAAAAAAGGCTGATCTCCGTCAAGAGGTTACGAGACAAGGGCCGCCCTGGGGCGGCCCTTTTTCTTTGCCGTGGGGCAAGGGGCAGGGGCCCTGAAGACCGCAGGCAAACGTCCACCGTCTTCACGCGATACTCACGTCTGAGAAACATTGTGTTGCAGTATGGACGCTCCGCACAATATATGAAAACACCTGCCCCGGTGTTGCCACAATCCGCGAGCACGCTAGATGCGTAGGAGGTTATGAGCATGGCACATCACATTGAAATCCTCGCCGAGCCCGGTCTGGCACAGACCCGCTGGCGGGGTCCGGAAAGCAGCAATCGGCTGGATTGCGAAACCGGTGTTCTACTGCGGGCAATGCTGGCCCCGGTGTTCCAACAGGCAACAAGCTGGGGCAACCTGAGCCGCAAACTGGCGCGCAAGGGCTTCGGCCTAGGCTTCCACCAAGGACGGCTTGTCCTGACCGACATGGACAGCGGCGAGCGGATCTGCTCGTGCAAATATCTCGGTCATCCGCTTCGGGCGCTGAGCCTGCGGCTGGGCCGGGCCAAGGTGCTCGCCTCGCACGATGGCCGCGGCCGCGGTGTCCTTCTGGCCTGACCCCGGTTTTCGGCCGGTGGCAAAACCGGCCCGACGTCAGGCCCGATCCAGTAGCCTTGCCGGGGTTTGACGCCCGGCGCAGGCCGAGCTCAGCCCACCGGGCGGAACTGATCCGATGCCGGATTGTATTCCTCGAGCGCCCCTTCGCCGATGCCGGTCCATAGGCCGTGCAGCGACAGGGCACCGCTCTTGACCCGCTCTTCGACGAAGGGAAAGGTCATCAGGTTTTCCAGCGAGATCACCACCGAGCGCTTTTCCAGCGCGCGCGCCTGGGCCTCGCCCTCGGGCGCATCCTTGATCGCGTCGTAACCGGGCCGCAGGATGTCCATCCAGCGCCCGACAAAGGAATTGGGCTTTTCCAGCTCCGGCGCCTTGCCGTTGCACATGTCGATGCAGCCCTGCACCCCGCCACATTGCGAATGCCCCAGCACGATCAGATGCGCCACCTTGAGCGCGGTAACCGCGTATTCCACGGCCGCCGAGGTGCCGTGGTGGTCGCCGTCCGGCGCATAGGGCGGCACCAGATTGGCGATATTGCGGTGAATGAAGAATTCCCCGGTGTCGGCGCCAAAGATCGAGGTCACGTGAACCCGGCTGTCACAGCAGGAAATCACCATCGCGCGGGGCCGCTGCCCCTCGGTGGCAAGTCGGCGATACCACGCGGCGTTTTCGGCGTAATCGGTGGCTTTCCATCCCTGATAACGCTGGACCAGGTACTTCGGCAGGCTCTTGGCGTGTTCCATTGGCGGTCTCCCGTCTTCTTTCCGCGCAGCGGTGATACGCCCGAATTGCCGAGAATTCGAGCGAAATAATCTGTCGTCTGCAAGGTTTCCAAAACTCTTTGCCGTCATTCTGGGCCAGGCCGTGGGGGCGTGAATGAAGGTGGGAACCGTGGAACGGATAAGAATGCTCGCATATGACGAAGGCGTCAGGCTCGACCAGGAGCGGATCGAAGACCTCTATCGCCGCATGGGCGACGCCGGCGCCGAGGATGTGGTGTGCCGCGCGCTCGAGGAAATTGCGGTGCGCATGTCTTACGCCAACAAGCTGCACAAGCGCGGCCATCTGGCCGAGATGCGCAAATGCCTGCGCTCGCTGTCGCGGATCGCCGATCAAATCGGGATGGTCGCGCTCTCTTCGGTGGCGCGCGATGTCTGTGCCTGCATCGATCAGAACGATGCGGTGGCCATGGCGGCCACGCTGTCGCGGCTGGCGCGCACCGGCGACCGATCGCTGACGGCGATCTGGGATTTGCAGGAATTCATGATGTAGCCCCCCGCGCTGGCGGCGGGACACGAGACAATCGCACCTCTGCCCTTGCAGGTGCGCCCGGGCAGGCTAGGCTGCGGCAAAATCCATTCCGCCGGAGTAACCGTCATGCCGCAGGACCATCCCCTGATATTCGCCGATGCCGATCAGGCATCGATCCCGCTTGCCCTGCTCACCGCCGAGGCCTTTGACGGCTGGCGCCTGGCCCAGGAGCCGGGCGCGCGTGGCTGGGCCGAAGCCAATGGCTTTGTGGCCGGGCCGGGGCAGGTGCTGCTGTTTCCTGGTGAGGACGGCGCGCCCGAGGCCGCGCTGGGCGGTGTCGGATCGGCCAAGGACCGGGCCCGCGGTCGCTTTGCCCTTGCCGCTGTGGCGCAGAGCCTGCCAGCGGGCACCTATCACATCGAAAGCGGGTTGCCACAGGATCCAGGTGATATCGAGGCCGAGCTTCTTGGTTGGCTTCTCGCCGGCTACAGCTTTGACACCTATAAGGAAAAACCCGGGAAACAGGTCCGCCTCGTGGCCCCCGAAGGGGTCGATACCGCCCGGATCGAGGCGATTGCGGCCGGCGAGGCGCTGACCCGCGACCTGATCAACACCCCCGCCAACGACATGACGCCCGACGGGTTGCAGGCCGCCGCCGCAGCGCTGGCGCATGACCACGGCGCGCAATGCAGCGTGATCGGCGGCACCGAGCTTCTGGCCGAGAACTTTCCGCTGATCCACGCCGTCGGCCGCGCCTCGGATTGCGCCCCGCGGCTGATCGACATGCGCTGGGGCCAGTCCGGCCCCAAGGTGACGCTGGTGGGCAAGGGCGTGTGTTTCGACACCGGCGGGCTCAATCTCAAGCCCGGCAGTTCGATGGGGCTGATGAAAAAGGACATGGGCGGGGCCGCCACGGTGCTGGGGCTGGCGCAGATGATCATGGCGCTGGATCGGCCGGTGCAGCTGCGCGTGCTGATTCCGGCGGTGGAAAACTCGGTCTCGGCCGGCGCCTTCCGCCCCGGCGACATCCTGACCTCGCGCAAGGGGCTGACGGTCGAGATCAACAACACCGATGCCGAGGGCCGTCTGGTGCTGGCCGATGCGCTGGCACTGGCTTGCGAAGAGGAGAGCGACCTGGTGATCTCGATGGCCACGCTCACCGGCGCCGCCCGGGTGGCGGTGGGCCCCGATCTGGCGCCTTTCTACGCCGATGACGCCACCGCCGCCGCACTCGAGGCCGGCGGCAGGCGGGCGCAGGATCCGCTTTGGCGCTTGCCCTTCTGGGAGCCTTACGAGACGATGATCGAGCCCGGCATCGCCGATCTCGACAATGCGCCCAAGGGCGGGTTCGCGGGCTCGATCACCGCCGCGCTCTTCCTTCGCCGTTTCGTGAACGAGGATACCCGCTACGCGCATTTCGACATCTACGGCTGGCAACCCGAGGCCCGGCCCGGCCGGCCCAAGGGCGGCGTCGGCATGGGCGCGCGCGCCATCCTCGCCGCGCTGCCCGACCTGATGGGGCTGGAGCCGGCGGAATGACCGCCGACCCCCGGGTGCTCAAATCCAACGGCCGTGTGGCGCATGTCTCGCTCGAAGGGCAGGTGGCGGCGGCGCGGTTCACCGAAGGGGAGCTTTGGCAGGTGGTGACCGCCACCGCCGTGATCAGCGATGCCGGCGGAGCCAGGCGCGAACGCGAGCTTTTGCTCGGCCAGGGTTTTCGCGTGCTCGAGGTGAGCGATGGCATGGCTTTCGGCTATTGCGAGCACAACGGTTACGTCGGCCATGTCGAGACCGACGCCCTGTCACGTGACATGCCGGCACCGACCCACCGGGTCGCTACGCGGATGAGCTATTGCAAGTCCGACCCGGATCTCAAGGCGCGCAACGAAGTTGCGGTTCTGCCGCATGGCGCCCGGGTCGCCACCCGCGATCAGAGCGGCGATTGGACCGAAATCGCCATCTGCGCCGGCGCAGACAAGGTAACGGCCTGGGTCTGGGCCCCCTCCGCGCATCTGGCGCCGCTGGCGCAGCGCTGCGCCGATCCGGTCGCGGTGGCCCGGCTCTACCTCGGAACGCCTTATCTCTGGGGCGGCAATTCGGCCTTCGGGATCGATTGTTCCGGGCTCGTCGAGGCCGGGTGCCTGGCCTGCGGCATCCCCTGTCCCGGCGATTCCGACCTGCAAGAGGCGGCGCTGGGCGCTACCCTGGCCGCGGATGCCGCGCTGCGCCGCGGCGATCTCCTGTTCTGGAAAGGTCACGTCGGCTGGGTTGCCGGCGCAGACCTTTTGCTCCACGCCAACGCCCATCACATGGCGGTGGCGGAAGAGCCGCTGGCTGCGGCCATTGCGCGAATCGCGGCCCAGGGCGGAGGCCCGGTCACCCGCCGCGCACGACTGGAAAGGCACTGACATGACACAGGATTTCTTTACCCCCGTCTCGGGCATGGAACTGCCGCGCTTTGCCGGCGTGCCGAGTTTCATGCGCTTGCCGGTGGTTCCCCCCGGCCATGCCCGGTTCGACGAGGTCGACATCGGCCTGATCGGCGTCCCCTGGGACAGCGGCACCACCAACCGCCCCGGGCCGCGCCACGGCCCGCGCCAGTTGCGCGACGCCTCGACGATGATCCGCGCCGAGAACGCCGCGACCCGGGTGCGCCCCTTCGAGGCGGCCAATTGCGCCGATCTGGGCGATGTCGGCATCAACCCGGCCGATATTGACGATTCGATGGATCGGATCACGGCGTTTTATCAAAGGCTTGTCCTTGCCGGCATCCGGCCGCTCACGGCCGGCGGCGATCACCTGACCTCGCTGCCGGTGCTGCGCGCCCTGGCCGAGGACGGGCCGCTGGGCATGGTGCATTTCGACGCCCATACCGATCTCTTCCACAGCTATTTCGGCGGCACGATGTACACCCATGGCACGCCCTTCCGCCGCGCCATCGAGGAAGAGCTGCTCGATCCGGCGCGGGTGGTCCAGATCGGCATCCGCGGCACCGCCTATGACTTCGAGGACCGCGATTTCGCCAAGGCGGTCGGCGTCCGGGTCATCCCGATCGAAGAATTCTTTGCCCGTGGCGTCACCGATGTGATGGCCGAGGCCTGCGAGATCGTCGGCGAGGCTCCGGTCTATGTCAGCTACGACATCGATTTCGTCGACCCGGCCTTCGCGCCCGGCACCGGCACGCCGGAAATCGGCGGCCCGAATTCCTTTCAGGCGCAACAGGTGGTGCGGGGCCTTGCCGGGCTCGACATCGCGGGGGCCGATCTGGTCGAGGTCTCACCGCCGTTCGACACCAGCGGCGCCACCGCCTGGCTCGGCGTGTCGCTGATGTTCGAACTGCTCTGCGTGATGACCGGCTAGGCCCGTCCGGCCTCGGCCGAGCGTCCCGGCCCCTCAGAGGCTCCTGAAGGCGGGGGTCAAAGGCGCTTGTCCTGGGCCCGCAGCTGGCGGGCGCGGGTCAAGATGGCATCTTCGATGGCGCGGGCGGTCTCGGCGGAGACCGGTCCGGCGCGGGTCTGAAGCGCGAGGTTGAGCGAGCGGGCGTCCAGCGCCGGATCGGTGACATAGATCGTCGCACGATAGGCGCGGCCACCGCCCGGGGGCGTGCCATAGCCGGTGGTGATCACCCCGGTGAAGGGATCGACCGACTCGACCGGCAGGAAATCCAGCACCTCGAGCGCGGCATTCCAGATATATTTGTTGACCTTGCCGATCCGCGAACGGTCCTGCGGCCCGCGGAAGAAATCCCACAGCGTCGAGCGCGGCGCGCCCCGGTTGCCGTAGATTTCCTCCTCCAGCACCTCGTCGGTGCTGCGTCCCGGAGCGAACTGCGCGCCACAGGCCGTCAGCGCAAGCATGGCGGCCGCCAGAAGAATCGCGGCTTTTCTGGAAGTGGCGGTCATCAAGCGCTCCTGGCCGATAGGTTTCGGTGACGTCAGGCCCCTCAATACAAGCCGGGGCCAGAGACGACAAGATCCTCATTCGCAATCCCAATCCGCGGTTTTTCGGGTGACAGAAGGGTGCGCTGACGGGGGTATTCGCCGGGGCCTGATTTCTTGTGACAAAAGCGCATCACTCATGGCCTTGTTGCCGCCACAGTTTCGGCACGCGCTTGCATCGGGAGGGTCGGAAGGTGCATGAGAGGCTCATCAAGACCGGGCGACCGGTTTGGTACGTGCACAAGACACATGAGGGAAACAATGAAAAACATTCTGTTTGCAACCACCGCACTGGTCGCAACCGCAGGCTTCGCTTCGGCAGAAGTCACCGGCTCCGGCGCTGGCACCATTGACATCACCGGCCTGGCCGAGATGGGCATCATGGGAGGCGAAAACATCAATTTCGCTGGTCCGCTCGCCACTGGCACCACCGACCAGGAAGCTCAGTTCTTCACCGACATCGACGTCACCTTCTCCATGTCCGGCACCGCCGACAACGGCCTGACCTTCGGTGCGGCTGTCGACCTCGACGAAGGCGGCGCAGTGTCGAACGCGACCCAGAACAACGCAGACGACGGTGGCGTTGCCATGTTCGTTTCCGCTGGCGGCGCGACCCTGACCATGGGTGACACCAACGGTGCATTCGACCAGGCGCTGAAAGAAACCAACTTCGCAGGCGGTTCCATCGGCGACAACGAAGAGCACGTTGCATTCGGCGGCTTCGGCAACAACGGCCTCGACGGCTTCTACGACGGTCAAATCGCGCGTTTCGACTATGCTTTCAGCAACGTCACCGCATCGCTGTCGGCTGAAATCGACGACGCTGGCAACGACGACCCGGTCTGGGGTGTCGGTGTCCGTTACTCCGGCGAGTTCTCGGGCGTTGCTCTGGGCGTCGGCGTTGGCTACCAGTCGGTCAACGACGTGAACACCATCAGCTTCGGCGGTCTGCCGGTTGCCAACGACGCTTCGGCTTCGGTTGTGGGTGTGTCGGTTGACGCGGGCTTCGCCAACGGCGTGACCACCGGCTTCTCCTTCACCCAGCTCGAAATCGACGGTGACGAAGCAACCCACGGCGCTCTGGGCCTCGGCTACGAGATGAACGCTCTGGCAGTCGGCGTGAACTTCGGCCAGTACATGATCGACGGCGATGAGTACACCTCGGGCTTCGGCATCGCGGCGACCTACGACCTCGGCGGCGGCCTCTCGGCCAAAGCAGGTTACGGCAACTCGACCGTTCACGACCAGTTCACCACCACCGGTGACGACGAGAACGGCAACAGCTGGTCCGTCGGTCTGGCAATGTCGTTCTAAGAACGGCGCCAGCCACAGTTAGGGAAGAGCGGGTCGCAAGACCCGCTCTTTTCTTTTTTGAAGCCCTGGTTTTCCGGTGGCGCTTTTCCTCTGGCCCGTGCGAAGGATAGCAGCGGGACAAGACTGACGAGGCGCGCTATGGGACTGAACGAGATCACCGAACGGATGCACAAGGCCGAGGCCGCCGCCGGGCGCGAGACCGGGGCCACCCGGCTGATTGCGGTGTCCAAGAAGCAGCCCGACGACCGCGTTGCCGCCGTTCTCGATCAGGGGCATCGGATCTTTGGCGAAAACCGGGTACAGGAGGCCGCCGGCAAATGGCCCGGCTTCCGCGAGCGCTATGACGGCATCGATCTGCACATCATCGGTCCGCTTCAGACCAACAAGGCGCGCCAGGCCATGGAACTGGCGCAGGCAATCCATTCCCTCGACCGTCCCAAGTTGGCCCAGACGCTGGCGCGGCTGGCCCAGGAACTGGGGCAGTGCCCCGAGCTCTTTGTTCAGGTCAACACCGGCGAAGAGCCGCAGAAGGCCGGCGTCCTGCCGGCCGAGATCGACGGCTTTGTCAGCGAGTGCCGGGCGCTCGATCTTCCGGTGCGCGGGTTGATGTGCATTCCGCCGGTCGACGAGGCCGCCAGCCTGCACTTTGCCCTGCTGGCCAAGTTTGCCGCGCGCAACGGGCTGGACGGCCTGTCGATGGGCATGTCAGGCGATTTCGAAGAAGCCATCGCGCTGGGGGCCACCCATGTCCGCGTCGGATCGGCCATCTTCGGCGCGCGGCCGGCCCCGGCCTGAGACCGAGTTCTATACGAACGTATAGGCCTCCTATCCGACAAGACATATGGCCATCCGGGTGAACCGCTGCCTTTAGTGCGCTCACCATGCGACAAACGGAGCATGGGGGTTCCTACCGCACTGCGATCCCGGAGAGACACGGGGGCGGTCAGGACCTGGACGGTCGTTCTGAACTCTGTTGGGTTCATCACTCACGGAACGATCCGTCGGCGGGCGGCTGGGGGAGCGGTCGCCCGCCTATAGGGCGCGTCTGTGCCATCGCCCTAAGTTTCGCCCCTTTCCGGTATTTTGTCGGCCTGTTCACGGTATCGTGTTCTGGCGGGCTGTGCGACCCTTCCCGTTTGTCAGCCACCCTGCTGCGCGGTAACTGTGGTATCTGCGTAGTTCACACCGTGCCTCAGACGCTTGTGCTTTACGCTATCGCGGCTTACGGAAGCAAAAACGGTACCAATTGGCTCATTTTTGTGATCCGATGGCGTGGCAGGGAGTAAAAAAGCAATATGACGCAAGACGCCGCAGATTTTCCGCCAGTCGATTTGCCGCCCACCGATCAATCCTTGCCAATCGCTCTCTTGCGCGCCCGAGAGAGGTTGATGATCCCGATCCGCGAGGCCCTGCAAGTCACCGGCCTCACCGAACAGCAGTGGCGGCTCTTGCGGGTGCTTGAGGAATTCGGCCCTCAGGACGCCACCAAGCTGGCCAAGCGCGCCAGCCTTCTGATGCCCAGCCAGACCCGGATTGTGCAGAACCTGTCCGAAAAGGGCTATGTCACCCGCCGCACCAATCCCGAAGACCGCCGCAGGCAGGTGGTGTCGATCACCGCCGCGGGTCATCAGGTGCTGGTCAAGAACGCCCCCAAGGCGCGAGAAATCTCCGACGAGGTGGCGGCCGCCCTCGGCGAAGAGAAGGTCAAGATGCTGGTTTCGATCCTGGACGACATCATTCACATGTGATGCTTCGGTCCTGCGGCGCGACCCGAGGATTGGTCTTGCATCGCTGGCCGCGCTGCCGCAGAACGGCAGACATTCTGGCTGGAGGTTTTCATGAAGATCGCAATGCTCGGCACCGGTTACGTGGGGCTCGTCTCCGGCGTCTGTTTCTCGGATTTTGGCCATGAGGTGGTCTGTGTGGACAAGGATCCGCGCAAGATCGAAATGCTCAAGGCCGGCAAGGTTCCGATTTTCGAGCCCGGTCTCGACCGGCTGATGGCCACCAATGTCGAGGCAGGCCGGCTGACCTTCACCCTCGATCTGGCCGAGGCGCTGGACGGCGCGGATGCGGTGTTCATCGCCGTCGGCACGCCGACCCGGCGCGGCGATGGCCATGCCGATCTGACCTATGTGATGGCCGCGGCGCGAGAGATCGCCGGGACCGCCAAGGATTACATCGTGGTGGTCACCAAATCGACGGTCCCGGTCGGCACCAACCGCAAGGTGGCGCAGGAGCTGGCGGCGGCCAATCCCGATCTTCAATTCGACGTCGCCTCGAACCCCGAGTTCCTGCGCGAAGGCGCGGCGATCGACGATTTCATGAAGCCCGACCGCGTGGTCGTCGGCGTCCAGACCGAGCGCGCGGCGCAGGTCATGGCCGAGATCTACCGGCCGCTCTTCCTGCGCGATTTTCCGATCGTCACCACCGATCTCGAGTCGGCCGAGATGATCAAATACGCCGCCAATGCCTTTCTCGCCACCAAGATCACCTTCATCAACGAAATCGCCGCGCTTTGCGAAAAGGTCGGCGCCGACGTCAAGCAGGTGTCCAAGGGCATGGGCCTCGACGGCCGCATCGGCAACAAGTTCCTGCATGCCGGCCCCGGCTATGGCGGGTCCTGCTTTCCCAAGGATACCAAGGCGCTGGCCCGGATCGGCCAGGAACACGCCAGCCCGATGCAGATCACCGAGGCGGTCATCCAGATCAACGAGGAGGTCAAGCGCCGCATGGTCGAGAAGTTGCGCGACCTCTGCGACGGCAGCTTCAACGGCAAGACCGTCGCCGTGCTCGGCGTGACCTTCAAGCCCAATACCGACGACATGCGCGACGCGCCGTCGCTGACCATCGTGCCGGCGCTGGTGGGCGGTGGCGCCAGGGTGCGGGTCACCGATCCGCAGGGCCGCCACGAAGGCGAGGCGCTCTTGCCCGGCGTCGAATGGTGCGCCGATGCCTATGAGGCCGCGGACAAGGCCGATGTGGTGGTGATCCTGACCGAGTGGAACGAGTTCCGCGCGCTGGATCTCGAGCGGATCGCCGGCGGCATGGTGACGCCGCGCATGGCCGATCTGCGCAATATCTACTCCGAGGCGGTTGCGCTTGGCGCGGGCTTTGCCGAATACACCTCGATCGGGCGCGGCCGGGAAGCCAGCGCGCAGGCGGGCTGAGCCATGCCCAAGGCGCTGGTCACCGGCTCGGCCGGCTTCATCGGCTTTCATCTGTGCCAGCGGCTACTCGCCGATGGCTACGAGGTCATCGGCCTCGACGCGATGACCGATTACTACGACGTCACGCTGAAGCAGCGCCGGCAGGCGATGCTGTTGCAGGCCCCGGGGTTTCGCGCCGTCACCGACCGGATCGAGCGCGACGGGGTGCTGCAAGAGCTGATCGCGGCGGAGCGGCCGGATGTGATCGTGCATCTCGCCGCCCAGGCCGGGGTGCGTTATTCCATCGACAACCCGCAGAGCTATGTCGAGGCCAACCTGATCGGCACCTTCAAGCTGCTGGAAGCGGTGCGCGCTACGCCCTGCGCGCATCTTTTGATGGCCTCGACTTCTTCGGTCTATGGCGCCAATACCGAGATGCCTTATGCCGAGGGGCACAAGGCCGATACCCAGATGTCGTTTTACGCCGCCACCAAGAAGGCGAACGAGGCGATGGGCCATTCTTATGCCCATCTCTACGACCTGCCGATCACCATGTTCCGCTTCTTCACCGTCTACGGGCCCTGGGGGCGGCCGGACATGGCGCTGTTCAAGTTCACCAAGGCGATCCTGAACGGCGAGGCGATCGACGTCTACAACCACGGCGACATGCGCCGTGATTTCACCTATATCGACGATCTGGTCCAAGGTATCCGCCTGCTGATCGATGCGGTGCCGGAACGGCCCGGGGATGGCGTCGTGGCCGATGGCGACAGCCTGTCGCCGGTGGCGCCGTTCCGGGTGGTGAACATCGGCAATTCCGAGCCGGTGCAGCTTCTGGCTTTCATCGAGGCGATCGAAGCGGCCATCGGGCAGAAGGCCAGGCGCAACTACATGGAGATGCAGCCCGGCGACGTGCCCGCCACCTGGGCCGACGCCTCGCTGTTGCAGACCCTGACCGGGCACCGCCCGCAGACCGACGTGACAGCCGGCGTCGCGGCTTTTGTGGACTGGTATCGGGACTACTACGGGGTGTGACCCGTTCGCCCCCGCGCCCCGGGCCCGACCCGGGGCCCCTTGGTTCCGGGCGCGCGGTCCCGGAGCGGGGTCCGGGACGGGTGGTTTGCGGCAAGGACGCTGCGCAGACGGTCACGCGGCGCGGTGAGGCGGCTACGGTTTTCCAGCAAACAGGGGAGCATCTTCGCGCCCCGGGCCTGACCCGGGGCCCCTTGGCCACGGGCGCGAGGTCCCGGAGCGGGGTCCGGGACGGGTGGATTGCGGCAAGGACGCTGCGCAGGCAGTCATGCGGCGCGATGAGGCGGCTTCGGCTTTCCGGCAATCAGGGGAGCATCTTCGCGCCCCGGGGCCTGACCCGGGGCCCCTTGGCTTCGGACGCGCGGTCCCGGAGCGGGGTCCGGGACGCGAGGGTTTCGGGGCGCGCCGCCCGGGGCTTGCACGGGCGACGCGCGTCTTGGCTCAGGCCGCCGCTTCGAGGTCGAACCGGTCGGCGTTCATCACCTTGGTCCAGGCCGCGACGAAGTCACGCGCGAATTTCTCGGCGTGGTCGTCCTGGGCATACAGTTCGCAATAGGCCCGCAGGATCGAATTTGACCCGAAGACCAGATCGAGCCGGGTGGCGGTCCATTTCTCTTCGCCGGTCTTGCGGTCGATGATCGCATAGGAGCCGTCGTCCTTCTTCTCCCAGCGGTTCGACATGTCGGTCAGGTTGACAAAGAAGTCCTGAACCAGCGCGCCTTCGCGGTCGGTGAACACCCCGTGCTTGCTGCCGCCGTGGTTGGTGCCCAGCATCCGCATGCCGCCGACCAGCACGGTCATCTCCGGCGCGGTCAGGCCGAGAAGCTGGCTGCGGTCGACCAGAAGCTCCTCGGGCGGCACCCCGAGATCCTCCTTCAGCCAGTTGCGATAGCCATCGGCGAAGGGCTCCAGCGGGTTGAAGCTCTCGGCGTCAGTCATCGCTTCGCTGGCATCGCCCCGGCCCGGGGCAAAGGGCACGTCGACGGTCAGGCCGGCGGCGGCGATGGCCTTTTCGATCCCGACATTGCCGCCCAGAACGATGGCGTCCGCGAGCGAGGCCCCGGCGTCCTTGGCCAGCGGCGCGAGGGTGTCCAGCACCCGGGCCAGACGCTCCGGCTCGTTGCCTTGCCAGTCCTTCTGCGGCGCAAAGCGGATGCGCGCGCCATTGGCGCCGCCGCGCAGGTCCGAGCCGCGGTAGGTGCGCGCGGCGTCCCAAGCGGTCGAGACCAGCTCGGAGACCGACAATCCGCTGTCGGCGATGCTGGCTTTCAGCGCCGCGACGTCATAATCGGTCGCGCCGGCGGGGATCGGGTCCTGCCAGATCAGGTCTTCCTGCGGCACATCGGGCCCGATGTAACGCACCTTGGGGCCCATGTCGCGGTGGGTCAGCTTGAACCAGGCGCGGGCGAAGGTGTCCTTGAAATACTCGGGATCGGCCATGAACTTCTGGCAGATCTCGTTGTAGATCGGGTCAACCTTCATTGCCATGTCGGCATCCGTCATCATCGGCATGGTGCGCTTGGACGGGTCCGAGGCATCGACAGGCATGTCCTCTTCGCGGATGTCCACCGGCTTCCACTGCTTCGCCCCGGCGGGAGATTCGGTCAGCTCCCACTCGTAGCCGAAGAGCATGTCGAAATAGCCCATGTCGAATTTGGTGGGATCGGCGGTCCAGGCCCCCTCGATCCCCGAAGAGATGGCGTTCGACGCCTTGCCGCCCTGGTTCTGGTTGACCCAGCCAAAGCCCTGCGCCTCGACGCCGGCCGCTTCCGGGTCCGGTCCGAGGGTCGAGGCGTCGCCCGCGCCATGTGCCTTGCCGATCGAGTGGCCGCCGGCGGTCAGCGCCGCGGTTTCCTCGTCGTTCATCGCCATGCGGGCAAAGGTTTCCCGCACATGCAGCGCGCTGCGCGCCGGATCGGGGTTGCCGTTGACGCCCTCGGGATTGACGTAGATCAGCCCCATCTGCACCGCCGCCAGCGGGCCGGTCATGGTGCCCGGATCTTCGATATCGCCGTAGCGTTCGTCCGACGGCGCCAGCCATTCCTTTTCCTCGCCCCAGAAAACATCGTTCTCGGGGTGCCAAATGTCCTCGCGGCCGAAGGCAAAGCCAAAAGTCTTCAGGCCCATGGATTCATAAGCCATGTTGCCGGCGAGGATCATCAGGTCGGCCCAGGAGATCCTGTTGCCGTATTTCTTCTTGATCGGCCAGAGCAGGCGGCGTGCCTTGTCGAGGCTGACGTTGTCGGGCCAGGAATTGAGCGGCGCAAAACGCTGGTTACCGGTGTTGCCACCGCCGCGACCGTCAGAGAGGCGATAGGAACCGGCCGAGTGCCAGGCCATCCGCACCATCAGCCCGCCATAGTGGCCCCAGTCCGCCGGCCACCAGTCCTGGCTGTCGGTCAGGAGCGCTTCGACGTCCTTTTTCAAGGCGTCGACATCGAGCTTTTTCAGCTCTTCGCGATAGTCGAAATCCTTGGGCATCGGATTCACTTTGGCATCGTGCTGATGCAGGATGTCGAGGTTGAGCGCGTTCGGCCACCAGTCGCGCGAGCGGCGCCCGGCCGGGCTGCTGCCATGCATCACCGGGCATTTGCCCATATCGTTACCGTCCATGTCCTTGTCTCCCATGATTGGCTGTCGTGACTTGCTTGTCAGGCACCCAACCGGTTTTCGCCACGCGGCGAATCCGGCTGGTCTGACGCGAGGCTAACAAAGGATTTCGATACAAGAAAATTGTATTTACGGATCGTTGTGATAAATAAATCTTATGATCAATCTGACCCTGAGACAATTGCGCTATTTCGAGGCGCTGGCACAGCACGGCCATTTCGGCCAGGCGGCGGCAGCCTGTTCGGTGTCACAGCCGGCCTTGTCGGTGCAGATCAAGGACATGGAGGAAACTCTCGGGGCGCCGCTCTTCGAGCGCGGCACCCGGCAGGCGCGGCTGACCGGCTTCGGCGAGGCGCTGGCGCCCAGGGTGCGCGAGATCCTCGGCGCGGTGGACGAGCTGGGCGAGATGGCGCGGGCGACGCGCGGGCGGCTGATCGGGCGGCTCAGGATCGGGGTGATCCCCACCGTCGCGCCCTATCTGCTGCCCCGGGTGATCGCCGCGCTGACCCGGGGGTATCCCGGCATCGACCTGCACATCCGCGAGACCCTGACCGAGACGCTGATCGACGAGCTGACCGGCGGCCGGATCGATTGCGCCATCGTTGCCCTGCCGATCTCGGAAAGCGGGTTGACCGAGGTGGCGCTGTTCGATGAGGATTTCATGCTGGTGCGGCCCCGGGCGGATGCGGACAAGCCTGTGCCAGACCGCGAAAAACTGCGCGAGATGCGGCTCTTGCTGCTGGAAGAGGGGCATTGCTTCCGCGATCAGGCGCTCAGCTTCTGCAATATCCGCTCGGCGCTGTCGCGCGATGGGCTGGACGGCTCGTCGCTGACCACGCTGGTGCAGATGGTGGGCGCCGGCATCGGCGTGACGCTGATCCCCGAGATGGCGGTCGCGGTCGAGACCCGATCGGCCGATGTCGCGGTCTCGGCTTTCACCGAGGTCCGGCCCTCGCGCACCATCGGCATGATCTGGCGCAAGACCTCGCCGCTGGCGGCACAGCTCGCCGAACTGGCCACGGTGGTGCGCGCGGCGGGCACAGGGGCCGCCCGAGAGACCCGACCCGGGTCTGCCCCGGGTCCTCGTGGCCCCGGGGGCGCGGGCTGAAACGGCATTCAACGCGGCGCAAGCCCTCGGCGCGCTGGGCGGGAGGGGGCGAGGCATGGCGGGAAGGTTCGGGGCTGGAGCCGGTTTGCGGCGCCGGCGGAGGGCGAGATCCCGGCACCTTGACCCCGGCCCCTGCGGCGGTAGGTTCTGGGGCACATCACCGGCCAAAAGGAACCCTGAATGACCCAGCGTCTGCACCTTGTCTTTGGCGGCGAGCTTGTCGATCCCTCGGGAACCACCTTCAAGAACGTCGACGACATCCATGTCGTGGGAATTTTCCCCGATTACCAGACCGCCTACAATGCCTGGAAGGCCGAGGCCCAGCGCACGGTGGACAATGCCCATATGCGCTATTTCATTTCGCATCTGCATCGGATGCTGGACGAAGAGGCCGAAGGCTCGCCGACCGAAGAGGTTGAAAACTGACAGATCAGCCGCGCCCCCTGACCGTTCAGGCCCATATGGCCTGGGCCCGCCGCCGCGAGCGGCAGGACAGGATCTATCCGCCCCGGCCGCCGGGGCTTCTGGTCTGGGTCCATGCCACACGTGGCGAGCGCATCTCGGCCATCATGCAGCTGGCCGCGCGGTTGATCTCGCAGCGGTCGAATGCCTACGTGCTGGTCACCCTGGCCCCCGGCGTGACCGGGCCGAAACGGTTGAAGAAACAGATCATCATGGTGCCGGCCCCCGGCCTACACCCCGAGGACATGCGCGAGTTTCTGGCGCATTGGCGGCCCGAGCTCTGCCTGTGGACCTGTGGCGATCTGGTGACCTCGCATGTGGTGACGGTGGCCGAGGCCGGGCTGGCGCTGTACCTGGTGGATGCACGCGAGGACGGGTTCGACACCCGTCCGGTGCCGCTGCTGCCCGACCCGGCACCGGTGCTGCTGGAATATTTCACCGCGGTCATGGCCTCGGACGCCAATGCCGCACGGCGGCTGCGCAAGCTCGGCATGGCCGAGGAAGACCTGACCATCACCGGACCGCTGCAAGAGGGCAGCGCCGCGATCGGCTGCAACCAGACCGACCTGGCCGATATGCGCTCCGCCATCGGCACGCGGCCGGTTTGGCTGGCGGCGATGGTGCAGCCGGAAGAACTGACCACGGTACTGCGCGCCCATCGTGCGGTCTCGTCCTGGGCGCATCGGCTGCTGTTGATCATCGTGCCGGACAAGCCCGAGATGGGCGATGACATGGCAAGGCGGATGGAACGCGGCGGCATGAGTTTCACCCGCTGGTCCGATAGTGAGTTTCCCGACGAGACAACCGAGGTGCATCTCGCCGACACCTACGGCGAGATGGGCCTGTGGTATCGGCTGTCGCCGATCTCCTTCATGGCCTCGTCGCTGGTGGCCGGGCATGGCGGCTGCGATCCGTTCGAGCCGGCGGCGCTGGGCTCGGCGATCCTCTACGGCCCCAACATCGGCCGGCATCTGCACGCCTATTCGCGCCTGGCCGAGGCCGGTGCGGCGCGAATCGTGCGCGACACCGACACGCTGACCACGGCGCTCAAGCAGCTGGTGGCCCCCGACCGGGCGGCGGCGATGTCGCTGGCCGCCTGGGAGATCGTGTCGGAGGGTGCGCAGGTGTCGGACCGGATCATGGATCTGATCCAGGACGCGCTCGACCTGGCCGAGGTGACCTGATGCGCGCGCCCGGCTTCTGGTTTACCCCGCCGGACCGGCTGGCTCTGGCGGCGCGCGCGCTGGCGCCGCTCGGCGCGCTGACCGCGCGGGCGACAGCGCGGCGGGTGGCGCGGGCGCCCGATCTGCGCGCCGAGGTGCCGGTGATCTGCGTCGGCAACCTCAATGCCGGCGGCACCGGAAAGACGCCGACGACGATGGACCTTCTGATGCGGCTGAGGGCGCGGGGGCGCCGGCCGGTCGTTCTGTCGCGCGGCCACGGCGGCGCGCTGGAAGGGCCGGTCGTGGTCGATCCCAAGCGCCACGGCGCGGCGGATGTTGGCGATGAGCCGCTGTTGCTTGCGGCCTTTGCGCCGGTGGTGGTGGCGCGCGACCGGGCGGCGGGCGCCCGGCTGGCGGTGGCGGACGGCGCCGATGTTCTGGTGATGGACGACGGGTTCCAGAATCCGGGGCTGGCCAAGGACCTGTCTCTGGTGGTGGTGGATGCGGCCAAGGGGTTCGGCAACGGGCGGTGCCTGCCGGCGGGGCCGCTGCGCGAGCCGGTGGCGGCGGGGCTGGCGCGCGCCGATCTGCTGCTGTCGATTGGCGGGGCGGCGGCGCAGGCCGAGTTTCGCGCCACCTGGGGCGGGGCGATCAGCGTGCCGCATGTGACCGGCCGGCTGGAGCCCTTGCAGACCGGCATGGACTGGCAGGGGCTGCCGGTTCTGGCCTTTGCCGGGATCGGCCATCCGGAAAAGTTCTTTGCCACGCTGCGGGCGCTTGGCGCCGATCTGCGGCGCGGCGAGGCGCTGGAGGATCACCAGCCGCTGACCGCGGCCTTGATGGCGCGGCTCGAGGCGGAGGCGGCGGCGCAGGGGGCGCAGCTGGTCTGCACCGAGAAGGATGCGGTGCGCTTGCCGGCGGAGTTCCGGCAGAAGGTGCTGACCGTGCCGGTGCGTTTGGCGATTGCCGAGGATGCGGCTTTGGAGGCGGCGCTGGACCGGGCGCTGTAGCCCGACCCGCCCCGTCGCGCCAAAGGTGCACCGGCGATGATCGGCGCGCCACCCGGCCGATCGGCAACCGCGCGACTTGCGCTCCGGGGCGCGCAGCTCCTGTTTGACCCTTCTGCCATCAAGCCCTTGATGGACACGCCCCGCCGCCCGATATAGTCAGGTCCAATGGCCAAGAAGAAACAGACCGATCCGAACTACAAGGTGCTCGCGGAAAACCGCCGGGCCCGCTACGATTATGCCATCGCCGATGACGTCGAATGCGGCATGATCCTCACCGGTTCCGAGGTCAAATCCCTGCGCGAAACCTCGGCCAATATCGCCGAGAGCTATGCCGCCGTCGAGGATGGCGAGCTCTGGCTGGTGAACTCCTATATCGCGCCTTACGACCGTGCGATGTTTCCGCATGAAGAGCGCCGCCGCCGCAAGCTTCTGGTCTCCCGGAAGGAGCTGTCGCGGCTGTGGAACGAGACCCAGCGCAAGGGCATGACCCTGGTGCCGCTGGTGCTCTATTTCAACCACAAGGGTCTGGCCAAGCTCAAGATCGGCATCGCCAAGGGCAAGAAGAACTACGACAAGCGGGCGACCGATGCCAAGCGCGACTGGAACCGGCAGAAACAGAGGTTGCTGAAGGACGGCTAAGCCAGCGCCGCCCGGCACGCCCGAGCGCGATCAGGCACGGCAGGGTCATCGCGCCGGTGCGGTGACAGGTCATCGCCCTCGCCGCGCCCGCACTGTGGCGGCGGGCGATGCGGCGGGTGACCGGACAGCCCACTTGTCTCCTTCCCAGGGCTTGGATAGGAAGGGCCAATCGCATTTTCAGGGGGCTTCATGGCGCAGGACGATCCCGGAACGCTGGTCTCGACCGACTGGTTGGCGCAACATCTCAAGGATCCGGATCTTCGCATCCTGGATGCCAGTTGGCACATGCCGGACGCCGGCCGTGACGCCCGTGCCGAATACGAGGCCGGGCATATCCCCGGCGCGCGTTTTTTCGACATCGACGAGATCAGCGACGCCCGTTCGGACCTGCCGCACATGGTGCCGCCGGTCGAGAAATTCATGAGCCGGATGCGCAGCCTGGGCGTCGGTGACGGCCATCAAGTGGTGGTCTATGACAGCACCGGCCTGTTCTCGGCGGCGCGGGTCTGGTGGCTGTTCCGGCTGATGGGCCAGGACAATATCGCCGTGCTCGACGGCGGTCTGCCGAAATGGCAGGCCGAGGGTCGCGAGATTGAGGACATGGCACCGGTGATCCGCGACCGCCACATGACGGTACGAGTGCAGAACGGCCTCGTGCGCGATGTCACCCAGGTCAGCGCCGCGGCCAAGCTGGGCACTCATGCCATCGTCGACGCCCGCAGTCCGACGCGCTTTACCGGCGAGACGCCGGAGCCGCGCGAGGGGCTGCGCTCGGGCCATATCCCCGGCGCGCGCAATGTGCATTACGCCAGCCTGCTGAATGCCGATGGCACCATGAAATCACCCGACGAGACCCGCGCCATCTTCGAGGCGGCGGGGGTCGATCTGTCCAAACCGGTCATTACCTCCTGCGGGTCCGGCGTGACGGCGGCGATCCTGTCGCTGGCACTGGAACGCATGGGGAAGGCCGATCATTCGCTTTATGACGGCTCCTGGGCCGAGTGGGGGCAATTCCCCACCGTGCCCGTTGCCACTGGAGAGGCCTGACGCCCATGCTGTCACATCTGACCGACCAACCCGCCGACAAGATCCTCGAGCTGATGAAGCTCTATCGCGACGATCCCCGGCCGCAAAAGATCGACCTCGGGGTCGGCGTCTACAAGGATGCCGACGGCAAGACGCCGATCTTTCGCGCCATCAAGGCGGCGGAAAAGAAACTCTGGGAGCAGGAAGAGACCAAGAGTTATGTCGGGCTGATCGGCGATCCGGCGTACCGCAATGCGCTGGCCGGTCTGATCCTCGGCGATGCGGTGCCCAGCGACAAAATCGCCGGCGCGGCGACGCCCGGCGGCACCGGCGCGGTGCGCCAGTGCTTCGAACTGGCGCGGATGGCCAACCCGGACGTGCGGGTCTGGGTCTCCGATCCGACCTGGCCGAACCACCTGTCGATCCTCAAGTTCATGGGGCTGCCGACGCAATCCTATCGCTATTTCGACAGCGAGACCCGGGCGGTGGATTTCGACGGCATGATGGCCGATCTGGCCGAGGCGCAACCCGGCGACCTGGTGCTGCTGCACGGCTGCTGCCACAACCCGACCGGGGCCAACCTGAACATGTCGCAATGGCAGGCGGTGGTCGACCTGCTCTTGAAGACCGGCGCGACGCCGATGATCGACATCGCCTATCAGGGCTTTGGCGACGGCCTGGATGCGGATGCGGCGGGCACCCGGCTGGTGGCCTCTTCGGTGCCCGAGCTGCTGATCGCGGCCTCCTGCTCGAAGAACTTCGGTATCTATCGCGAGCGCGCGGGCCTCGCCCTGGCGATCAGCCAGGAGGCGGCGCGGCGCGACACGCACGAAGGCGCGCTGGCCTTCCTCAACCGGCAGAACTTCTCCTTCCCGCCGGATCACGGCACGCGGCTGGTGACGCTGGTGCTGACCGATCCCGATCTGCGCGCCGACTGGGCGTCCGAGCTGGAGGACATCCGGCTGGGCATGCTCAAGCTGCGCGAGCAGCTGGCGGCGGAATTGCAGGCGGCCTCAGGCTCGGACCGCTTCGGCTTTGTCGCCGAACACCGTGGCATGTTCTCGCGCCTCGGCACCACCCCGGAGATGGTCGAGCGTCTGCGCGAGGATCACGCGATCTACTTGGTGGGCGACAGCCGGATGAACATTGCCGGGCTCAACGCCCACACGGTTCCCGTGCTGGCCAAGGCCATCGTCGACACCGGCATCTGAGGCCTTGCGGGGGCAGGGGGCGCTGCCCCCGCAAGGCAGAGCCGGACTCCCCCGAGGGTATTTTGAGCAAGAGGAAAGCAAGGGCCGGTCCGTCAGGGGCCGGCCCTCAATGTTTGTCGGGGTCAGTTGCCGCCGAACAGGTCGCGCAGCACCTGTTGCAGCACCGTTTCGGCGAGGTTCTCGGCCGGCGCCCGGCGGCGCGGCTGCTGTTGTTCGGGTTGCGGCTCGGGCGCCGGGGCGGCCGGCACATCCATCGGCAGCTCGCGCACCGGCAGGCCTTCGTGCACCCGCCGCATGGTCTCGTGCCAGATCGCGGCCGGCAGCCCGCCGCCGGTCACGCCGGTCAACGGCGTGTTGTCGTCATACCCCATCCAGACGCCGGCGACGTAATCGGCGGTGAACCCGATGAACCAGGCGTCGCGCGCGGCTTGCGTGGTGCCGGTCTTGCCCGCCGCCGGACGGTCCGGCAGGGCGGCGCGGCGGCCGGAGCCTTCCGAAACCACCTTTTCCATCATGTAGACCAGCGCGCGCGCGGCTTCCTTCTGGATCACCCGTTCGCCGATGCCGCCGGTGGCGTCCATCATCGGGACGTCCTCGCCCAGCAGCTTCAGCTCGACCAGGCCATAAGGCGTCACCGCCGAGCCGCCGTTGAGGATACCGGCATAGGCGCCGACCATCTCGATCAGCGTCGATTCCGAGGCCCCCAGCGCCATCGCCGGCGTGTCGGCCAGGGTGCTGTCGATGCCGAAATCGCGCGCCACCTTCTGCACCAGGTCACGGCCCAGCGCCTCGGAAATCTTGACGGCGGGGATGTTGAGCGAGTTCTTCAGCGCCTCGGTCAGCGTCACCGTGCCCTTGAAGTCGTTGGTGTAGTTCTTCGGGCACCACTCGCCGGACCCGGGAATGTCCATGCAGAACGGCTCGTCGCGGACCTTGTCGAAGGGCGAATAACCCATCTCCATGGCGGTGGCATAGACAAAGGGCTTGAAGGACGAGCCGGTCTGCCGCTGGGCCTGGGTGGCGCGGTTGAAGACGCCCGACACCCGCGTCCTGCGGCCGCCCACCATGCCGCGCACCGCGCCATCGGCCGACATCACCACGATCGCGGCCTGGGCCTTGGAGCCTTCGCGCACGTTGTTTTCGAAGATCTGGATCATCGCCTCTTCGGCCGCGCGCTGGATGCGTTGGTCGAGCGTGGTGCGGATGATCACGTCCTCGGTGGTGTTGCGGGTAAAGAACTCGGGGCCCGACGCCATGACCCAATCCGCGAAATAACCGCCGGCTTCGGCTTCGGCCGCTTCGGACAGCACCGCCGGGTTGGCCTGGGCGCGATCGGCCTCGGCCTTGTCCAGATAGCCCTGTTCCTCCATCAGCCGGATCACCGTCGCGGCGCGGCGCTGCGACCGCTCGAGATCGTTGGTCGGCGCATAGCGCGACGGCGCCACCAGCAGCCCGGCCAGCATCGCCGCCTCGGCCGGTTCCACCTCATTGGCGGATTTGCCGAAGTAGCGCTGGCTGGCGGCCTCGAAGCCGCGCGAGCCTTCGCCGAGGAAGGCGCGGTTGAGATAGACCGTCAGGATCTCATTCTTGGAATATTTGACCTCCATCGCGATGGCATAGGTCGCTTCCTTGATCTTGCGCCAGAGCGAGCTTTCGCGGCAATCGGCCTCGTAGGCGCGTTCGCTCTCCCAGTCCTTTTCGTTGTAGGGGGTGCCGAGGCACAGCAGCTTGGCGGTCTGCTGGGTGATGGTCGAGCCGCCGTGGCCCGACAGCGGCCCGCGCCCTTCGCTGAGGTTGATGCGGATGGCGCTGGCCACGCCGCGGGGCGAGACGCCCAGGTGGTTGTGGAAGCGGCGGTCCTCGGTGGCCACCACGGCGTTGCGCAGATGCGGGCTGACGGTCTCGGCATCGATGGCGCCGCCGAACTGTTCGCCGCGCCAGGCAAAGACCTCGCCGGTGTTGTCGAGCATGGTGACGGAGCCGCGGGCCCGGCCGTCAAGCAGCGCCTGCACCGGGGGCAGGGTGGAATAGTAATAGGCCACGCCGCCGCCGATCAGCAGGGCGATCACCGCGGCCACCCGCACCGCCGCCTTCCAGAGCAGCCCGAAGACCCAGCGCAGCATCATCGACAGATAGCCGACAGGCCTCCGCCGCACCGGTTTGCGGCTGGGCCGGGCCGTGCGTTTGCGGCTCTTGGGCGGTGTCTTGCCCGAAGGGGCGCCGGATTTTCCGGGGTACCTCTTCTCCGCCACCAACCGCGGTTTCCGACGACCGGAATCACTCATGTCACTAACCTGCTCGGGATTATCGCTTTGCACCCAAATTAGCGGTTTCGACCCGAAATGTTGAGAGCATGCGACCGATCCCACCGTTTATTTACTGACTAATTTTTAATCACGCCGCAGCGATTGTGCAAAAATTGTGCAAACGCCGCTGTTTTCGCCGTCTTTTACTGCACTGAAAACTTCACCAACACCCTGAAGCACCGTTTTTCTGCATCTGCGAAATCCGCGGGCCCCGGGCTCGCTTACCGAAAGGGAAGAACGTGAAACTCATCATTGCGACAATCAAGCCGTTCAAGCTTGAAGAAGTGCGCGAGGCGCTGACCGGCATCGGCGTGCGCGGCATGATGGTGACCGAGATCAAGGGCTTCGGCTCGCAGTCCGGGCACACCGAGATTTACCGTGGCGCGGAATACGCCGTGAACTTCGTGCCCAAGATCAAGCTCGAAATCGTCGTGTCCGCCGCCATGGCCGACCAGGTTGTCGAGACCATCACCAGCACCGCCCAGACCGGCAAGATCGGCGACGGCAAGATTTTTGTGCTCGACGTGGCACAGGCCGTGCGCGTGCGCACCGGCGAAACGAACGACGACGCGCTGTAAGCGCAGCGGACATAGGGGATAGACCACATGAAAACTCTTACCAAACTGGGACTTGCCGCCGCGTTGATCGCCGCGCCCAGCCTCGGGCTTGCCCAGGATGACGGCCCGGTGCCCGGCGTGAACGCCGCGACCGACAGCGTCTTCATCTTCAATTCGCTGCTGTTTCTGATCGGTGGCTTTCTTGTCTTCTGGATGGCCGCGGGTTTCGCCATGCTCGAGGCGGGTCTCGTGCGCGCCAAGAACGTGACCATGCAGCTGACCAAGAACATCGCGCTGTTTTCCTTTGCCGCGATCTTCTACTACCTGATCGGCTACAACCTGATGTACCCGCTGGGCACATGGGCGATTGACGGCATCCTGTCGGGCGTCTGGGGCCCCGGCGTGCTCGAGGCCGTGGGCGTGACCGCCGATGCGGCGGATGACTACGGCTATGCCTCGACCGGCTCGGACTTCTTCTTTCAGCTGATGTTCTGCGCCGCCACCGCCTCGATCGTGTCGGGTGCGCTGGCCGAACGCATCAAGCTCTGGCCCTTCCTGATCTTTACCGTGATCCTGACCTCGATCATCTATCCGTTGCAGGCGTCGTGGAAATGGGGTGGCGGCTTCCTGGATGCGATGGGCTTCCTCGATTTCGCCGGTTCGACCGTGGTGCATTCGGTCGGTGGCTGGGCCGCTCTGGCCGGCGCGCTGATCCTCGGGCCGCGTATCGGCAAATACACCAAGGACGGCAAGACCGTGCCGATCCCGGGCCACAACCTGGCTCTGGCAACCCTCGGCACCTTCATCTTGTGGCTCGGTTGGTTCGGTTTCAATGGCGGCTCGCAGCTGGCCATGGGCACCGTGGGTGACGTCGCCGACGTGTCGCGCATCTTTGCCAACACCAACACCGCCGCGGCCGGTGGCGCCATCGCCGCGCTGATCCTGACCCAGGTACTCTACAAGAAGCCGGACCTGACCATGGTGCTCAACGGCGCGCTGGGGGGCCTGGTCTCGATCACCGCAGAGCCGCTGACCCCGACGCTCGGTGCCGCGACCCTGATCGGTGCGGTCGGCGGCGTGATCGTGGTCTTTGCGGTGCCGTTCCTCGACAAGCTCAAGATCGACGACGTGGTCGGCGCCATCCCGGTGCACCTCTTCGCCGGCGTCTGGGGCACCATTGCCGTGGTCTTCACCAATGGCGACGCCTCGCTGGGCACGCAACTCTATTCCATCATCGTGGTCGGTATCTTCGTCTTCGTGGTCTCGAGCGTGATCTGGTTCATCCTCAAAACCACCGTGGGCATCCGCGTCGGCGAGGAAGAAGAGATCAACGGTCTCGACATGGCCGAGCTGGGCATGGAAGCCTACCCGGAATTCTCCAAGGGCTAAGCCCGGAATGACAGGACTGAGAGGCCCGGGTGGAAACGCCCGGGCCTTTTTCATGTCAGGGTCATTCCTTTTGTGCTCCCGTGTTGGAGGCCGCGCGGGGGCCTCGGATCAGGTCCGGGGCGCGAACGCGGGACATGCCCGCCCCGGCCCCCGCGCCGGGGCCTCCCGGCCCCTTGGGGCCGCTCGAGGTCAGCCGCGAAACCCCCTCGCAGAATCAAATGCGGCCATGCTAGGTTTTGGGGTATGAAGGATCAGCCCCCCAATATCCGCGACAGAGACGCGCCCGAGATTCGCCAGCTCGACGATGCGGCGGTGAACCGCATCGCCGCCGGCGAAGTGGTGGAGCGCCCGGCTTCGGCGGTCAAGGAACTGGTGGAAAACGCGCTCGACGCCGGCGCCACGCGGATCGAGATCGACATTGCCGCCGGCGGCAAGAGCCTGATCCGGGTGCGCGACAACGGCTGCGGCATGACGCCCGAACAGCTGCCGCTGGCGCTCAGCCGCCATGCCACTTCCAAGATCGATGGCTCGGACCTCCTGAACATCCATTCCTTTGGATTCCGGGGTGAAGCGCTGCCCTCGCTTGGCGCGGTGGGGCGTCTGACGATCACCTCGCGCGCCGGCGGGCAGGAGGCGGCGATGATCCACGTCGAGGGCGGCGATCAGGGGCCGGTCAAGCCCGCCGCCTGCAACCGGGGCACCACGGTCGAGCTGCGCGACCTGTTCTTTGCCACCCCGGCCCGGCTCAAGTTCCTGCGGTCGGACCGGGCCGAGATGCAGGCAATCTCCGACGTCGTGAAACGGCTGGCCATGGCCGAGCCCTTCACCGGCTTCACGCTACGCGATGTCACCGGCGATCAGGCGCGGGTCAGCTTTCGCGCCGAGCCGATGTCGGGCGAGCTGTTTGATGCCCTGAACGGCAGGCTGACGCAGATCCTCGGCCGCGAGTTCAGTGAGAACGCGGTGCCGCTCGATGCCGAGCGCGAGGGCCATCACCTCACCGGCTTTGCCGCGCTGCCGACCTATTCGCGCGGCTCGGCGGTGGCGCAGCACATGTTCGTCAATGGCCGCCCGGTGCGCGACAAGCTGTTCTACGGCGCGCTGCGCGGGGCCTATGCCGATTTCCTGTCGCGCGACCGGCATCCGGCGGTGGCGCTCTTTGTCGATTGCGATCCGCGGCTGGTCGACGTCAACGTGCACCCGGCCAAGAGCGAAGTGCGTTTCCGCGACCCCGGTCTGGCGCGCGGGCTGATCGTCTCGGGGCTGCGCCATGCGCTGGCGGGAGCCGGGCACCGGGCCTCGACCACCGTCGCCGGCGCCACCCTGGGTGCCATGCGGGTCGAGCCGACCGAGCCCCGCGTCTACCAGATGGACCGGCCGCCGCTCGACCGTCCCGGCCCGGCGGCGCGGCAGGCGGCGTATCAGGCGCAGGCGCCCGGCTTTGCCGAGATGGCACAGAGCTACAGCGCCCGGGTCGAGCCGGCGCCGGAGCCCGTGGTCGACACCACGGATGCGCCGGCGCCGCAGAGCCATCCGCTCGGCGCCGCACGGGCCCAGGTACATGAGAATTACATTATCGCCCAGACAGAACAGGGCATCGTGCTGGTCGATCAGCATGCTGCGCATGAGCGGCTGGTCTATGAACGGTTGAAGCGGCAGGCGGCGGAAAGCGGCATCGCTGCCCAGGCGCTCCTGATCCCCGAGGTGGTGGAGTTGTCGGGCACCGATTGCGCCCTGCTGCTGGAACATGCTCCGGCGCTGGCGGATCTCGGTCTCACCGTCGAGCCTTTCGGCGGCGGTGCCGTGGTGGTGCGCGAGACCCCGGCGATCCTCGGCGAAGTCAACGCCGAGGCGCTCTTGCGCGACATTCTCGACGAGCTGCATGATCTCGGGCAATCCGCCCAGCTGCGCGAACGGATCGATGCCATCCTCAGCCGCGTCGCCTGTCACGGCTCGATCCGCTCCGGCCGCCGGATGCAGGCCGAAGAGATGAACGCGCTCCTGCGCGAGATGGAGGCGACGCCGCATTCCGGCCAGTGCAACCACGGCCGCCCGACCTATGTGGAGCTCAAGCTCTCCGACATCGAGCGGCTGTTCGGCCGCACATGATCCGGATCGGCGACACCCCCCTGACGCTGGATGACCCGCAGGTTCTGGCGCTGCTGGTCGCTGGCCTGGTGCTTGTCGTCGTGCTCTGGCTGCTGGTCTCGACCGCCCGCGCGGCCGCCCGTTCGGCCCGGCTGACCGAGCCACTGGCGCAGCAGATGGGGATGCTGGGCCATCGGGTGCAGAGCCTGAGCGAAGGCCAGGAGCGGCTGTCGGGCGGGCTGCATCACGTCAGCGAGGCGCAGGCGCAGAGCCAGATCAAGATGCTGCAACTGATGGAGCAGCGCCTGGGCCAGGTGCAACAGCAGATGCAGGAGAACCTGCACGGCTCGGCCCGCCGCACCGCCAGGAGCTTCGGCGAATTGCAGGAGCGGCTTTCGGCCATCGACAAGGCGCAGGACAATATCACCAAGCTCTCGGGCGACGTGCTGTCGTTGCAGGACATCCTGTCGAACAAGCAGACCCGGGGCGCGTTCGGTGAGATCCAGCTCAACGATATCGTCACCAAGGCGTTGCCTTCTGACAGCTACACCTTGCAGGCGACGCTCTCCAATGGCCGTCGCGTCGATTGCCTGATCCACCTGCCCAACCCGCCGGGGCCGATCGCCATCGATTCGAAATTCCCGCTCGAGGCCTATGAGGCGCTGCGCCGTGCCGACAGCCCCGAGCGGGCGCAACGCGCGGCGCAGTTGCTGCGGCAATCGCTGCGCAAGCACATCCGCGACATCGCCGAGCGCTACATTCTCGAGGGCGAGACCGCCGAGGGCGCGCTGATGTTCCTGCCCTCCGAGGCGATCTATGCCGAGCTGCACGGCAATTTCCCGGAAGTGGTGCGCGAGGGGTTCGCCGCCCGGGTCTGGATCGTCTCGCCCACCACCTGCATGGCGACGCTGAACACCATGCGCGCGATCCTCAAGGACGCGCGGATGCGCGAACAGGCCGGCGCGATCCGCAAGGAACTAAGCCTGCTCTTTGCCGATGTCGAGCGGCTGGGCACACGGGTCGAGAATCTCGACCGGCATTTCGGCCAGGCCGCCAAGGATATCTCCGAGATCAAGATCAGCGCCGACAAGGCCGGCCGCCGGGCGCGCCGGCTCGACAATTTCGATTTCGAGGAACTGGCGCCTGAGAGCGGTGAAAACGTGGTGCCCCTGCCGCGGACATAGGGCAGTCGCGCCCCGGACCTGGTCCGGGGCCTCCTGGTGGGCAGGCGAGGTCCCGGATCGGGTCCGGGACGGGGGCGCCAGGCCCGAAGCCTCCGGCCTCAGATACCGAGGAAGGGTTGCGCCAGGCGGGGCAGCCAGCCGCGGAATTTCAACGGCGCGTCGGTGACGGCGAGGCAGATGCAATCCTCGCCGATATCGGCGATCGGCGTGTGTTCGTCGGCCTCGGTGGCAACCTCGACATCGCCGGGGCCAAAGCGCGCGTCCTCGTCGAAGAACGCGCCGCGCAGCACCAGCGTCAGTTCGAGCCCCTTGTGACCATGGTCGGGCATCGCCGCCCCGGCGGGAATGTACAGCAGCCGCGCGGTGGCCTCTGGCGAGGTCTTGAGCACGGCCTGTTTGACCCCCATGCCCACCGGACGCCAGGTTACATCCGCCAGGCTGCCGCCGATGTAGCCGGCCAGCGGCGCCGGAACATCGGCCGGGCGCGGCGCCGGGGCTTCCGCCGGTGTGTCGCGGATCATCGCCAGCGCCGATGAAAGGGCATCGGCGGCCATCTCTTGGCTCTCGGTCTCGGCCAGAAGCGCGCCGCCCACTGCGTCATAGCTCTCGGCGGCGGCGCGGCAGGCGTCGCACATCGAGACATGGGTGGCGACGGCGAGGTTGAAGGCCTCGGGCAGGGTGCCCGCCGAATAGGCCATCAGCAGGGCGTCGGTCAGGTGGTGGGTGATCTCATCGGTCATGGCGGTGCTCATTTCATGGCATGGCGCAAGCGGTCGAGCGCCAGTCGGATGCGGGATTTGATCGTGCCCAGCGGCAGGCCGGTGGCCGCGGCAATCTCGCCGTGGCTCATCTCGCCGAAATAGGCGCGCTGGATCAGCTCGCGCTGTGTCTCGGGTAGGCGGGCGATGGCCGCGCTCAGCTGCGCGCTTTCCTGTTGCAGCGCCACGATATCGGCCTGATCGGGCGCTTCCTCGGGGCCCCAGCTCAGGTCTTCGGGCTCGGGGCGGCGCTGTCGGCGCAGCACGTCGATCCGCTTGTTGCGGGCGATGGTAAAGATCCAGGTGGCGACGCTGGCGCGCGCCGGATCGAACAGATGCGCCTTGCGCCAGAGGGTGACCATCACCTCCTGCGCGCATTCCTCGGCAATCGCCGGATCCCCGCCCGAGCGCATCAGAAAGGCTTTCACCCGTGGCGCGAAATGAGCAAACAGCTCGGCAAAGGCGGTCTCGTCCCGCGCATCGCGGATGCGAATGACATGGGCCACCCAATCGGCCCGTGCTGGCGCGGATTTCATCTGTCGTTTCTGTTCCCCTGACGTCACGGAGCCGATGGCCCCGGGCACATAAGACGGCGAAACCGGCGGAATGTCACCCGCCTGACGGGGTTTTGTCGCGATCAGCATGTGCAGGTTACGGACGGGCGCGGGGAATGGATCATTGGTTCTGCCAGTTTTTTTCATCCGTTTCGCGGCTGGCGCCGTAGACCTGATGATACCGAGCCAAACAACAGGACGACCTCATGCCGCTTGACCCCTCTTCCCCCTTTCGCCGCAGGATTGCCGTCATCGGTGGTGGCATTTCCGGCATGGGGGCTGCGCATTTCCTGGCCGACGCGGCCGAGGTCACGCTGTTCGAGGCCGGGCCGCGGCTGGGGGGCCATGCGCGCACGGTGATGGCGGGGCAGGGCGGGCAGCAGCCGGTGGACACCGGGTTCATCGTCTTCAACCATGCCAATTATCCGCGTCTGTCCGCGTTGTTCCAACAGCTCGGCGTGCCGGTGGCGCCGAGCAACATGAGCTTTGCCGCCTCGCTGCGCGGCGGCGAGATGGAATACGGGCTCGAAAACCTCAAGGCGGTGTTCAGCCAGCGCCGCAACATGTTCAACCCGAAGTTCCTCGGCATGATCCGCGACATCCTGCGGTTCAACGCCCGGGCGCTCGATGCCGCCAGCGACCGGCACCAGCCGCTGGGCGATTTCCTGGAGCAGATGCAGCTTGGCGACTGGTTCCGCGATTATTACCTGCTGCCGCTCTCCGGTGCGATTTGGTCGACGCCGCCGGAGCAGATCATGCGGTTTCCGGCGCGGGCGCTGATCCAGTTTTTCGAGAACCACGCTCTGTTGCACCATTCCGGGCAGCATCAATGGTATACGGTGCAGGGCGGATCGGTGGAATATGTGCGCCGGCTCGAGGCCAGCCTACGCCGCCGTCTGGTCGATCTGCGGATCGGCGCGCCGGTCCGTGCCGTACGTCGCTTTTCCGATCATGTCGAGCTGCGCGTCGCGGGCGGCGGCTGGGAGGTGTTCGACGAACTGGTGCTGGCCACCCATTCCGACGACAGCCTGGCGCTGCTGGCCGATCCCGCGACCGAAGAGGCCCGGGCGCTGGGCGCGATCGGCTATCAGCCCAACGAGATCACCCTGCATGCCGATCCCCGCGCCATGCCACGGCGGCGCGGCTGCTGGTCGTCCTGGAACTATACCGAAGGCCGCAGTGCGCGCGATGGCAAGATCGACCTGACCTACTGGATGAACAAGTTGCAGCCGATCCCGGCGAACGACCCGATGTTTGTCACCCTGAACGCCCGCAAGCCGATCCGCGACGAACTGATCTACGATCAGGTCACTCTGCGCCATCCGGTCTATGACCAGGCCGCGCTGCGGGCGCAGGGCGAGGTGGCGGGGTTCAATGGCGCGCGGCGCACCTGGTTCTGCGGCGCCTGGATGCGCAATGGCTTTCACGAAGACGGTCTGGCAAGCGCGGCGGATGTCGCCGACCGCATCCTGGCGCGCCCCGATGTCATGGTGGCCGCGGAATGACCCAGGTCGAGCATATCGCCGGCCACACCTGGCACGGACGCAAGGGCGAGGTCGAGAACAGCTTTCGCTATGCGGTCGACTATGTGCTGCTCGATGCCGAGGCGGATGTGGCGGGCCCCCGGCTCTTTGGACGCAACCGGGCCGGGCTGACCTCGGTGCACGACAGCGACCACGGCGGCGCGCCGAAACAGGGGCGCGGCCCGGCCTGGCTGCGCGAGGTTCTGGCCCGATACCAGGTGCCGCTGGGCGGGCGGGTGCAGCTTCTGGCGCAGCCACGGGTGTTGGGCCATGTGTTCAACCCGGTGAGCTTCTGGCTGATCCATGACGAGGCGGCGCGGCTCTGCGCCGTGATTGCCGAGGTGACCAATACCTTCGGCGACCGCCATTGCTATCTCTGTCACAAACCGGATTACTCACCGCTCACGGCAGAAGACCGGATCGCCGCGCGCAAGATCCTGCATGTCTCGCCGTTTCAGCCGGTGGCGGGACAGTATACCTTCCGCTTCGACATCCGCGCCGACCGCATCGGCATCTGGATCGATCTCGACACCGGCCAAGGCGGGGTGACCGCCACCCTGACCGGCCCGCGCGCGCCGCTGACCGACCGGGCGATCCTGGGCTTCTGTCTGCGCCGGCCGTTCGGGGCACGGCGGGTGCTGGCGCTGATCCACTGGCAGGCGCTCAAGCTGTGGTGGAAAGGCGCGCGGTATCGCAGGCGGCCGGAGGCGCCGCGCCAGGAGGTCTCGCGCTGAGGCTGGCGCCGGGCTGCGACCGGCCTATCTGTGCCAGAGCCTGGCGGTTGTATCCCGGGCCGGATGGCCCGATCATCAACCGGAGCCGATTACACAAATTTGGCGCGCCGGGCCGCGAGGCGGGGGCGTGCCTGCTGGAGGCAAGATGATAGAATTCGTGGGCAAACGCTATTGGATCGTGGGCGCGAGCGAGGGGCTGGGCCGGGCGCTGGCGCATAAGCTCAGCCGGGCGGGAGCGCATCTGATCCTCTCGGCGCGGTCGGAAGACCGGCTGCGTGAACTTGCGGCGGAGCTGCCCGGGCGGGCGCAGGTGGTGGCCTGCGACGTGACCGATGCCGACGGGGTGGCGCGCGCCGCCGCCGAGGCGGGGGATATCGACGGGCTGGTCTATCTCGCCGGGGTCTACTGGCCGCAGCCGGCGCAGGCCTGGAACGCCGAAGAGGTCGCCGCGATGTGCGACGTGAACTTCACCGGCGCCGCGCGGGTGCTGGGGCAGGTGGTGCCGGGCATGGTGGCGCGCGACAGCGGCCATATCGTCATGACCGGCTCGCTCGCGGGCTTTCGCGGGCTGCCCGGCGCGACCGGCTATGGCGCCTCGAAGGCCGGCGTCATGGCCATGGCCGAGGCGCTGCACGCCGATCTGCGCGGCTCAGGCGTCAGGGTGCAGCTGGTCAATCCCGGGTTCATCCGCACCCGCCTGACCGACAAGAACGACTTCAGGATGCCCGCGCTGATGGAGCCCGAAGCGGCCGCCCTGTCGATCTTCGAGCACATGAATTCCGACCGGTTCAAGAAGAGCTTCCCCGTGCCTTTCGCCTGGCTGTTTCGGCTTGGGCAGTTCCTGCCGGACGGCATTTATTACCGGCTGTTTGCCTAAGATCAAAGGCGCGGCCACCGGCGCCGGGCAAGCCCCTCCGTCAGCTTGCGCTGCGCAGGTCCTGGATCATCGCGTCGATATTGCCACCCCGGCGGTCGATCATCGCGCCGATTTCGGTGCGTTCGGTCAGCAGCAGGTTCACGCCTTCGATCTTCATGTTGAAGAACAGGTCGCGGCCGGCATTGTCCGACACCATGAAATCAAGCGCGAAAGGTGCCTCGCCGCGCAGATGCGCGATGCAGTTCACCTCGTAGAAGCTCTTGACCTGGCGCACGCCGTTCACTTCGATCCGGCCGCCGATGAATTCGCGGAAGCGGGCGCCGTATTTGCGTGAGATATAGCCGGTGAAGGCCTCCTGAAAGGCGCGTTTCTGCGCGGCACTGGCGCGGCGGCCGTCCACCCCCAGCGCATAGGCGGCAATCGTCGGCACATCGGCATAGCGCCGGAAGATCCGCTCGAACTCGGCGTTCATCGCGCTCTGTGACTGGCCGGAGGCGATCACCCGGTTAATATCGGCCACCAGCGCGTCGACCAGGGTTCTGGCGCGGGCCGGGGTCAGGGCCAGGGCGGGCAGGGCCGAAAAGGACGTCGCCGCCACAGCTGCCACGGTGCCGGTGAGGAAGTGTCTGCGCAACATGTCACTGTTCTCCGTAAAGCTCTTCATATGGGTCGACAATCTGGTCTGACAACTCTGCATAAGGGTCAATTTCGCCCGAAGCCGCGTCAAGACCTGAGCCTTGGCCCGTTCCGACTTCGAACCGGCGGTTCTGGAGGTAGATCAGGCGGGATTGGGCGTAACTGTCTGCGCTTTCGTAGAAAATCGAATCCACCGAGGCCGCGTAACGGCCCCTTTGACCGACTTCGGCGACCGCTGCCGGCAGCCTGAGATAGAGCTTTTCCGGCCAGGGGATCACATTCAGGGGATCAAGCGCCAAATCCACCACCTGGCCCACTGCGTCGCGTTCGGTCGCGGGGCCGAGGATGGGCAGTTCGAGAAAGGCGCCTTCGGGCACGCCCCACACCGCCAGGGTCTGACCAAAATCGGCCTCGTCCTCCTGAAGGCCGAAATCGGCCGCCACGTCGAAGACCCCGCCAAAGCCCAGCGTGGTGTTCAGCCCGAAGCGCACGCTGTTGTGCAGCGCGCCGCCAAGGTCGAATTGCAGCACCTGGTTGACCACCGCGCCGGGCACCGCAAGGTTGTTGGCGAAATTGGTCACCATGTCCTGGGCCGGTTCCGGCACGTTCCGGGCATAGGCGATCGCTACCGGGCGGGTGACCTGGCGATCAAAGTCCTTGCTGCGTTCGTGTATCTGGCGGTTGCGGGCCTCGTAGGGATCGAAGATGCCGTCGCGGGTCACCTGCCCGGGCTCGGGCAGGGTGCAGGCGGCCAATAGGCCAAGCGCGAGCCCGGCAAGGGCCCTGCGGATCCTGGATGTAAAATCTGACGGCACTGGCAATCTCAATCGCTTCGCAATAATCGCTATGTAGTCTATTCAGGACCGATGCCCACGGCGTAATCCGGGGCTTTGCGGCGTTGTGGCCATTTGGCGACACTGGTTTAATCTGACCTATCGGGGCATGGTGAGCAAGCCGTCCGGCGGCCATCAAGTCCGGGTCACGGTAACAAGAGCGAGAAACCGCGTATGCAACCACGCGAAGCCGGTCTGAGCGAATTGCGCAAGGTGCGCCGGGAGAGCCGCGGGCTCTATTGGGCGGTGGGGCTGTTCAGCTTTTTCGCCAACCTGCTGATGCTGACCGGGCCGCTTTACATGCTTCAGGTCTATGACCGCGTGCTGTCGAGCCGGTCCGAGGCGACGCTGGTGGCGCTTTCGGCGCTGGTGATCTTTCTCTATGCGACGATGGGGCTGCTGGATTACGTCCGCGGCCGGATCATGGCACGGGTCGGCGCGCGGTTTCAGGCGCGGCTGGATGACCGGGTGTTCAACGCCAGCCTGCGGCGCGCGGCGGCGCGGCCCGACGCGGCCGCGGCCACCGGGCTGCGCGATCTGGAATCGGTGCAGCGCTTTCTGACCTCGCCGGTGCTGATGGCGCTGTTCGATCTGCCCTGGACGCCCTTTTTCCTCGCCGGGATTGCCATCTTCCATCCGTTGCTCGGGCTGATGGCGCTGGGCGGCGGGGCGGTGCTGGTGGCGATCGCGCTGGTCTCGCAACAGATGCAGAAGGCGCCGGTGCAGGCCCATGGCCGCGCCGCACATGAATCCGAGGCGGTGGCCAGCCGGATGCGCGACGAGGCCGAGATGGTCCATGCCATGGGCATGCACAAGGCCGCGCTGGCGCGCTGGAAAGGCGCCCGCAAGCTGGCGCTCGACGGTCAGATCCGAAGCTCTGACGTCAGTGGCGGCTTTACCGCGCTGACCCGGGCGCTGCGGCTGCTGCTGCAATCGGCGATGCTGGGGCTCGGCGCCTGGCTGGTGCTGCGTGGCGAGCTGTCGGCCGGCGCGATGATCGCCGGCTCGATCCTGCTGGGTCGGGCGCTGGCGCCGATCGAGGTGTTGATCGGCCAATGGGGCGTGGCGCAGCGCGCGCGCCATGGCTGGCAGGCGCTGGCGCAGCTCCTGGGCAGCACGCCACCGGAAAAGCCGCGGATGGAGCTGCCCCGGCCCAGGGCGCGGCTCGAGGTGCAACAGCTCACCATCATTCCACCGTCCGAGCGGCAGGCCGCGCTGCGGATGATCTCCTTCGATCTCAAGCCGGGGCAGGCGCTGGGCGTGATCGGCCCTTCGGGGGCCGGCAAATCGACCCTGGCGCGCGCGCTTACCGGGCTCTGGACGCCGGCCTCGGGGCGGATCCGCCTCGACGGCGCGACGCTCGATCAATATCCGCCGGAAAAGCTTGGCCAATACATCGGTTACCTGCCACAGAAGGTCGAGCTGTTCGACGGCACCATCGCCGAGAACATCGCCCGGCTCGAAGCGGAGCTGGATGCCGACAAGGTGGTGCAGGCGGCACAGATGGCGGCGGCGCACGAGCTGATCCTGAAGCTGCCGAACGGCTATGACACGGTGATCGACGCGCATGGCGGGCGGCTCTCGGGCGGGCAGATGCAGCGTATCGGGCTCGCCCGCGCGCTGTATCGCAACCCGGAGATCCTGGTGCTCGACGAGCCCAATTCCAACCTCGACAACCAGGGCAGCGCCGCCGTCAATGCCGCCATTCGCGCCGTCAAGGCGCGCGGCGGTGCGGTGCTGATCATGGCGCACCGGCCGGCGGCGATCCAGGAATGCGATCTGTTGCTGGTGCTCGATCACGGCGCGCGGGTGGCCTTTGGCCCGCGCGACGAGGTGCTCAAGAAAACCGTGCAGAATGCGGCACAGATCCGCCAGGCCGGGCCGGGAGGGGTGCAATGAACCGGGAATTCTCTGTCCGTACGCCGCTGTTTCTCGGCGCGCTGGCGCTGGTGGCGCTGGTCGGCGGCTTTGGCGGCTGGGCAGCGCTCAGCCGGATCAGCGGCGCGGTGATCGCCTCGGGGCAGGTCGAGGTGCACCAGAACCGGCAGGCGATCCAGCACCCCGATGGCGGCACGGTCTCGGAACTGCTGGTGGGTGAGGGCGATATCGTTGCCGGTGACCAGGTGCTGCTCCGGCTCGACCCGGCGCTGGTGCGCGGCAAGCTGACCATAGCCGAAGACCAGATGCACGAGATCATGGCCCGGCGCGGACGGCTCGAGGCCGAGCGCGATGGCGCCGCGCGCCCGGAGTACGACCCGCGCCTGCGTGTCGCCGCCGCCGAGATGCCTTCGGTGGCCGAGATGATCGCCGGCCAGACCCGGCTGTTCCAGGCGCGCGCCGAATCCACCGCGGGCGAGATCGACCGGCTGCGCGCCCAGTCGCGGCAGATCGCCGTTCAGATCGAGGGCATCGAGGCGCAGCAGAAAGCGCTCGATGAGCGCCGGGCGCTGATCGAAGAGGAGCTGGAGAACCAGCAGACCCTGCTCGACAAGAAGCTGGCCCAGGCCTCGCGGGTGCTGGCGGTGCAGCGGCAGCGGGCCGAGCTTCAGGGGCTGGCGGGCGAGTTGACGGCACAGAAGGCACAGGCGCTGACCCGGATTGCCGAAATCGACATCACCATCCTGTCGATCGGGTCGCGGCTGCGCGAAGAGGCGATCACCCAGCTGCGCGACCTGCGCGTGCGCGAATGGGAGCTGGCCGAGGAGGTGACCGCGCTGCGCGACCGGCTGGGCCGGATGGAGATCCGCGCACCGGTGGCTGGCGCGGTCTATGATCTGGCGGTGTTCGGCAAGGGCGCGGTGATCCGCCCGGCCGAGCCGCTGATGTATCTGGTGCCGCGTGACCGCCCGGCGGTGATTGCCGCCCGCGTCGCGCCGATCAATATCGACGAGGTGCGCGTCGGCCAGGAGGTGCTTTTGCGCCTGACCTCGCTGAGCCAGCGCGAAACGCCCGAGATCTTCGGCGAGGTGGTCAAGATCTCCGGCGACGCCTTTGTCGACGAGGTCAGCCGCCAGCCTTACTACCGCGCCGAGATCGTGCTGCGGCCGGGTGAGGTGGCCAAACTGCCGGCGGGCACGGCGCTGATCCCCGGCATGCCGGTCGAGGCGTTTCTGCGCACCGAGGCGCGCTCGCCGATGGTCTATCTTCTCAAGCCGCTGGCCGATTACCTGGCCCGGGCGATGCGCGAAAGTTGAGCCATCGAAGGGCCTTGCCCTGAGGTCCGCCGCGCACTAGCGTCGCGGCAAATCTCAGGAGGTGCCCGATGGACAACCCGATAGAAGCCCGCATTGCAGAGCTGGGCCTTGCCCTGCCCGACGCCCCCGCGCCGGCCGCGAATTACGTGCCTTTCGTGCGCTCCGGCGACACGCTTTACGTCTCTGGCCAGATCTCTTCCGGTGCCGAGGGACTGATCCTCGGCAAGCTGGGAGAGGACATGGCGGTCGAGGCCGGGGCGGCAGCGGCGCAGGCCTGCGCGCTGAGCCTGCTGGCCCAGGTGCGCGCCGCCTGCGAAGGCGATCTGGGGCGGTTGAAACGGGTGGTCAAGCTTACCGGCTTTGTCAATTCCACCCCGGATTTCACCGACCAGCCCAAGGTGATCAATGGCGCCTCGGACCTGATGGTCGAGGTTCTGGGCGAAGCCGGACGGCATGCCCGCTCGGCGGTCTCGGCGGCGTCGCTGCCGCTCGGCGTGGCGGTCGAGATCGAAGGCATCTTCGAGATCGCATGACCCTGCCCGCCGCCTTTCAGACCCGCCCGATCGCCCACCGCGCCCTGCATGACCGCAGCGACGGGCGGCCCGAGAACTCGCGCGCCGCGATCCGCGCGGCCATCGCGCGGGGCTATGGCATCGAGATCGACCTGCAACTTTCGGCCGACGGTCAGGCGATGGTGTTTCACGATTATGCCCTCGACCGGCTGACCGGTGCGCGGGGCGCGATCCGGGACCGGACGGCCGAGGCCCTGGGCGCGATTGCGCTGACCGGCGGCGACGAGGGCATTCCGACCCTGGCCGAGGTGCTCGAGATCGCCGCGGGGCAGGTGCCGCTGCTGGTCGAGATCAAGGATCAGGACGGTGCGATGGGGCCAGATGTGGGCCCGCTGGAGCAGGCCACCGCCCAGGCGCTCGACGGCTATGCCGGGCCGGTGGCGGTGATGTCGTTCAACCCGCATTCCATGGCCGAGATGGCGCGCCTCGCGCCCGATCTGCCGCGTGGGCTGACCACCTGCGCCTTTGACGATGGCGACAGCGCGCAACTGCCGGAGGCGACCCGCGCGCATCTGCGCGACATCGCCGATTTCGACCGGGTTGGCGCCAGTTTCATCAGCCATGATCTTTCGGATCTGACGGCCGCCCCGGTCACCGCGCTCAAGGCCCGCGGGGTGCCGGTGCTGTGCTGGACCGTGCGCACGCCCGCGCAGGAGGCAGCGGCGCGCCGGGTGGCCTGCAATATCACCTTCGAGCAGTATTTGGCTTGAATGCGCGTCCCGAGACGCCAAGTCTCTGAGGGACGAAGGCAGGTGTGATGCGCGAAACCCAGATTGAAATCCAGACCCATGACCGGATATCCGAGATCGGCGCCGCCGTCTGGGATGCCTGTGCCTGCCCTGAAACAGACGACGGCGGGCGGCCTTTTGACCCTTTCACCACCTACCGCTTCCTCGAGGCGCTCGAGGCCAGCGGCTCGGTCGGGCGCGGCTCCGGCTGGCAGCCGACCTACCTGACCGCGCGGCTGGGCGGCGAGGTGATCGCCTGCGCGCCGCTTTATGCCAAGAGCCACAGCCAGGGCGAATATATCTTCGACCACAATTGGGCGCATGCCTATGAGAACGCCGGCGGCGACTATTACCCCAAGCTTCAGGTCGCGGTGCCCTTCACCCCGGCCACCGGTCGGCGCTTTCTCACCCGGCCGGGCTTTGCCGAAATCGGCGCCTCGGCGCTGATACAGGGCGCGATCCGGCTGGCGGCCAACAATGGCCTGTCGTCGCTGCATGTGACCTTCTGTACCGAAGAAGAGGCCCGGGCGGGCGAAAGCATGGGTCTGCTGCGCCGTCAGACCCAGCAATTCCACTGGGAAAACCACGGTTACGAAGATTTCGACGCCTTCCTCGCCGCGCTCTCGTCGCGCAAGCGCAAGACCATCCGCAAGGAACGCCAGCGCGCCCGGAGTTTCGGCGGCACGATCCGCACCCTGACAGGCGATCAGATCGAAGCCGAGCACTGGGATGCTTTCTGGGTGTTCTACCAGGACACCGGGAGCCGCAAATGGGGCACGCCCTATCTGACGCGGGCGTTTTTCGACATCGCCCAGGAGGCGCTGCGCGACGATATCGCGCTGGTGCTGGCGGAGCGCGACGGCAGGCCGGTGGCGGGGGCGCTGAACTTCATCGGGCGCGAGGTGCTGTATGGCCGCTATTGGGGCTGTATCGAAGATCACCCCTGCCTGCATTTCGAAGCGTGTTATTATCAGGCCATCGACTTTGCCATCAGCCGGGGGCTGGCGCGGGTCGAGGCCGGGGCGCAGGGCGAACACAAGCTGGCGCGCGGATATCTGCCGGTGCCCTGCCATTCGCTGCATTGGGTGGCCGACAAGGGCTTTGCCGAGGCGATTTCGCGCTATCTCGAAGCGGAGCGCACGGCGATTGACGAGGATATCGAGATCCTGACCAGTTATGGCCCGTTCCGGCGCGACCAACAGGAGGAACAGCAATGAGCGAGAAACTGTCTGACACGGGCCGCAAGACCATGCTTGCACCGCTGGTCGCCAAGGGCTGGACAATCGACGACGATCGCGACGCGATCTGCAAAACCTATGTGTTCGACGATTTCATCGACGCCTTCGGCTGGATGACGCGGGTCGCGATCTATGCCGAGAAATGGAACCATCACCCGGAATGGTCGAATGTCTACAAGACCGTCGAGGTGGTGCTGACCACCCATGACGTCGACGGGCTGTCCTCGCTCGACGTCAAGCTGGCCCGCAAGATGGACCAGCTCGCCGATTGAGCCCCGCGCCCCGGACCTGATCCGGGTCCTCATGGTCGGGGCCGTGGTCCCGACCTGCGGGGCGAGGTCCCGGATCGGGGTCCGGGACGGGGAGATCAGATCGCCGCCAGCAGCGCTTCGCCGGCCGAGGCTTCGCAGACGCCGGGGCTTTCCTCGCGGTGCAGCACCTGGACGACGCCGTCCTCGGCATAAAGCGCGTAGCGCACCGAGCGGTCAAAGAACCCCACGGCGGGCGCGGTGAAGTTCATGCCGATCGCCTTGGTGAACTCGGCCCCGGAATCGGCCAGAAAGCTCAGCCCGGCGGCATTGGCACCGCTGCTTTCGCCCCAGGCGTGCATGACGAAGGGATCGTTGACCGAGACGCAGATGATGTCCTGCACGCCCTTGGCCTCGAACGCCGCCCGGGTGCGAATGAAACTCGGCACATGGGCCGAGGAACAGGTGCGGGTAAAGGCGCCCGGCAGCCCGAAGATCACCGTTTTGCGGCCCTTGAGCCGTGCCCCGAGATCCACCGTCTCGGGCCCGTCGGCGCCGATCCGCAGCAGGGTGGCCGTGGGCAGGGTGTCGCCGGATGAAATCGTCATGTCTGTGGTCCTATTCGAATTGCGTTCGCCGTGACGCCCGATATAGGCTTTGCCGCGGCGAGGGCCAGCAAGATATTCGGATTTCAGCGAAAGGACAGCCCATGGCGCATTTCATCGTGGTCGGCGGCGGGCAAGCCGGGGCATCGCTTGTTGCCAAGCTGCGCAACAGCGGCTTTGACGGCCGGATCACCTTGATCGGCGCGGAGCCGGTGCCGCCTTATGAACGGCCGCCGCTGTCCAAGGCCTATCTGCTGGGCGAAATGGCGCAGGAGCGGCTCTATCTGCGGCCGGCGCACTTCTATGACGATCTGGACATCACGCTGCGGCTGAACACCGAGGTGACGGAGCTCGACGTCGGCGCCAAGACGGTGTCGCTGGGCGCGGAGGTGCTGGCCTACGACAAGCTGGCGCTCTGCACCGGGTCGCACCCGCGCAGGTTGCCGGCGGCGATCGGCGGCGACCTGGGCAATGTCTTTACCGTGCGCACCCTAGCCGATGTCGACGCGATGGCGCCGCAGGTGCGCGAGGGGGCGCGGGCGCTGATCGTCGGCGGCGGCTACATCGGGCTCGAGGCGGCGGCGGTGGCGGCCAAGAAGGGCATGCAGGTAACCCTGGTCGAGATGGGCCAGCGCATCCTGCAACGGGTGGCGGCGAGGGAGACCTCGGACCATTTTCGGGCGCTGCACAAAAGCCACGGGGTTGATATCCGCGAAGGTGTCGGGCTCGAACGGCTGCTGGGCGACGGCGATGTCAGCGGCGCCAGGTTCACTGATGGCAGCGAGATCGCGGTCGACATGGCGGTTGTCGGGGTCGGCATCGTGCCGGCGACCGAGCTGGCCGAGGCGGCCGGGCTGGAGATCGACAACGGCATCAAGACCGACGCTCGTGGCAGGACCTCGGCGCCGGATGTCTATGCGGCCGGGGATTGCACCTCTTTTCCCTATCGGGGCACACGCATTCGTCTGGAAAGCGTGCCCAATGCCATCGATCAGGCCGAGGTTGTGGCGCAGAACATGATGGGCGGCGATGTGGACTATGTCGCCAAGCCGTGGTTCTGGTCGGATCAATACGATTGCAAGTTGCAGATTGCCGGGCTCAACACCGGCTATGACCATGTCGAGACCCGCCATGGCGACGATGGGCGCACCTCGTTCTGGTATTTCCACGGCGCGCAGTTGGTGGCGGTCGACGCGATGAACGACGCCCGCGGCTACATGGTGGCCAAGCGGCTGATCGAGGCCGGCAAGACCATCACCCGCGACGAGGTGCACACCCCCGACGGCGATATGAAGACGTTGTTGAAACGGTGAGGATCATTGCCGGAGAACATCGCGGCCGGGCGCTGACCCCGGTTGGCAAGGGCGATGCGGGCGCGCATCTGCGGCCCACCACCGACCGCGTGCGCGAGAGCCTGTTCGGGATGCTGGGTGGCGGCCGCTTCGGTGCGCCCTTCGATGGCACGCGGGTGCTCGATCTCTTCGCCGGCACCGGCGCATTGGGGTTCGAAGCGCTGTCGCGCGGCGCCGCCGAGGTGGTGTTTGTCGATGACGGCCGCAAGGCGCAAAAGCTGATCCGCGCCAATATCGCGCTGCTGCGCGAGGCCGGGCGGGCGCGGCTGATCGCCCGCGATGCCACCCGGCTTCCGGCAAACGAGGGGGCGGGGTTCGATCTGGTCTTTCTCGATCCGCCATATGGCAAGGCGCTGGGCGCCAAGGCGCTGGCCGCGGCGCAGGCCGGCGGCTGGATCGCCGCCGATGCGCTGATCGTCTGGGAGGAAAGCACGGCACAGGTCGCGCCCGAGGGATTCGATCTGCTCGAGGCGCGCCGGTACGGCGATACCTTTATCAGCCTTCTGGAGCCAGTAAACTGACGGCTGTGGCATTGCGGTGACAGCGGATCTGTGGCATTGTGTCCCTGTCTTGCATGCGACCACCCTCACGGCGGCCCGACGGGCCGCAGCACGGCATGCCACGGCGCCGCCCGGCTGCGCACGGGTCGCAAGCAATTGCGGCTAAGCCGAAGCGGCGCCGTGGCTACGTGTGCAGGGCAGGGACCGCGCAAAGCGTCTTTTCTGACATCGCCGATCTGACGACTTCGCTTCGGATGAGACGCCGGTGTGAGAGGCGGGCAGGAGCGCGTTTCAGACCCGGTGATACGGCGCGCCGGCCAGGATCGAGGCAGCGCGATACAGCTGCTCGCTCAGCATCACCCGCACCAGCATATGCGGCCAGACCATCTTGCCGAAAGACAGCGCCATGTCGCATTCCGCGCGCAACCCGGGGTCGATGCCATCGGCGCCACCGATGATCAGCGCCAGATCGCCGCGGCCATCATCGCGGTGACGCGCCAGAACATCTGCAAAATCGGGAGAGCTCATCAGCTTGCCGCGCTCGTCCAGCGCCAGCTTGACCGCGCCATCGGGCAGCGCCTTGCGCAACAGGGCGGCCTCGGCGGGCATGCCGCCGCCCTTGCGGTCCTCGACCTCGTGAAAGGTCACGGGGCCCAGCCCGAGAGCCCGGCCCGTCCTGTCGAAGCGCGTGGCATAATCCTCGATCAATGTCTTCTCGGGGCCCGCCCTGAGGCGGCCCACCGCGCATATATGCACACGCATCCGGCTGGGTCAGTGGCCCGTGGGCCGCGACGCGGCTTCGCCTGTCGGCAGCCACATCTTCTCCAGCTGGTAGAACTCGCGCACCTCGGGGCGGAAAACGTGAACGATCACATCGCCGGTGTCGATCAACACCCAGTCACCGGTTTCCTTGCCCTCGGTCTTGGCGCTGCGGCCAAGATCGGCCTTGAGCATGTCGACAAGCTTTTCCGAAATCGCCGCGACCTGACGTGACGACCGGCCGGAGCAGATCACCATGTAGTCGCCCATGGCCGTTTTGCCGCGGAGGTCGATCTCCACGATGTCCTCGGCCTTGCTGTCGGAAAGAGATGTCAGGATTTGCGCAAGCAGCTCTTCGCTGGTGACTTCCGCATGTTGGCCCGTACGGGGCGCGCCTTGAACGGCAGAATTTGCCGCAACGGTAAGAGTCAGGACTCGGTCCTCCTTGGTTTCGCGCCGCATCGCCCGGCGCTTGGCGTACCCTCAATCTAGCAATCCGAGGGTCACAATTCAATGAAACTGGGCTCAGGGTTGCAATATGCCGCCGGACTCGGTTTCCTCCGCCCGGTCATTGAGCATCCGCACCTCGCGCTGCGGGAAGGGGATCGAGATGTCGTTTTCCTGGAAAGCGTCCCAAAGCGCAAGGTACACATCGCCGCGGATGTTGGTCAGCCCGCCGGTCGGATCGCTGATCCAGAAGCGCAGGATGTAATCGACCGAACTGTCGCCGAAGCCGACGATATGGCAAACCGGGGTCTTGGGATGTTCCAGCACCCGTTTGACGCCCGAGGCCGCCGCGATGGCCAGCTTGCGCACCTTGTGCGGGTCGTCGCCGTAGGCGGTGCCGAAAAAGATATCCAGCCGCACGAAATCCGAGGAATGCGACCAGTTCACCACCTGGCCGGTGATCAGATCCTCGTTGGGGATCAGGTATTCGCGGCCATCGCGGGTGACGACGCTGACATAGCGCGCGCCGAGCGCGTTGATCCAGCCAAAGGTCTCGCCCAGGCTGATCACATCGCCCGGCTTGATCGACTTGTCGATCAGGATGATGATGCCCGACACCAGGTTCGACACCACCTTTTGCAGCCCGAAGCCGAGGCCGACGCCGATCGCCCCCGAGAGCACCGCCAGCCCGGTCAGGTCGACGCCGACCATGTTGAGCCCGATGAAGAAGGCCGCGCCGTAAAGCACCACCTGGAGGAATTTCACCGCCAGCACCTGCATCGAGGGCGAGATATCCTCGTTGCGCCGGATCCGGGTGGCGGTGGTCTTGGCGATGAAGCGCGCCAGCGCAATTGTCACCGTCAGGATCACCAACGCCTGCACCAGCAGCCAGGCCGAAAGCCGCATGTCGCCGAGAGTGATTGCCAGGCCTTCGAGCAGGCGCTGGGTGTCCGCGGTCAGCCCGAGGATCGACAGGGTGACCCAGATCCAGGCGCCGTACCGGACCGTGGTGCGCAACAGCGGATTGTCGATCAACCGGGTGGCAAAGACGACAAACAGCCAGGCGGCGGCAAGATTGGCAAAGATCGCAAGCAGGTAGGAGCGCGAGGGCCAGGTCACCTCGCGCATGATCAGCACGGCGATCCACATCAGGGCGACAAAGAAGATCATCCTGAGCCGGCGATGCACGATCACCAGCACCCGCATCCGCCAGCGCGGCCAGCCTTCGCGGCCGCGCATCCAGTCGTGCAGCCGCGGACGGGCGAGGCTTCCAACGCCCCAAGCCACCGCCAGAAGGGTCACCGCGATGAGCACCTGATAGCGGATCCAGGGGCGCAGCAGCATGTTGAAATAGAACTCGGCCCAGGCCTGCGCGTTGGTAAGAAGGCCCTCGAGCAGGGCGATTGCGTTGGCGGGGTCGGTCTGCGGGTCCATCTGGGCTCCTGGTGCGGGGAAGGTCAGCTTGCACCGTCAGGTTTCACCAGACAAGCCTTGTCGGGCGGGCGGTTAGGCGCCGCTCGCACCACAGGCGCAACGCGCCGGGGCCATGGCGGCCCGACCGGCGCTGCCGGGACAATACGTTTCGAGTGCTGCGATGGCGCGGCGCCGCAGGGGCGCCTAATGCGGCCCCTGGCCGGTCGCGTCGATCACCGCGCGGAGGGTGTTTTCCGAAAAGCCGGTCTGCGAGGGTGTCGCGCCGCCCTGGACAGATTGCACGGCAAGCCCCGCGGTCAGGACCGCGGCGCAGAGGCCCAGATAGATCACGCTCAGCTTGCTCATTGTTCAACCCCGCCCACGCCCCGGCCCCGGCTTTCAGGGGGATCACGTTTTCCGGGAAACCTTCGCTTAGGCTTGCGAGAATCTCGCCCAACCTGTAAGGGCCAGCTATGCAAATGCTGACGGATATTCAAGACCGCGCCCGCCTGAGCGAGCGGTTCTTCGGTGCGACCTTCGCGGTTCTCGCACGGCTATAAGCGGCCTTTTGCCAATCCGCCCCTGAAATGATGATTAATTGAACGGGAGAGGACCAGCCATGTCCCCCAAAACGCTCTATGACAAGATCTGGGATGCGCATGTCGCGCATGAGGCCGAAGACGGCACCAGCCTGCTGTATATCGACCGCCATCTGGTGCACGAAGTGACCAGCCCGCAGGCCTTTGAAGGCCTGCGCATGGCGGGCCGCAAGGTGCGCGCGCCGGAAAAGACCATCGCCGTGCCGGATCACAACGTCCCCACCACCCCCGACCGGGTGAACGGCATCGACAACCCCGAAAGCCGCATCCAGGTCGAGGCGCTCGACAAGAACGCCAAGGAGTTTGGCGTGCATTACTACCCGGTCAGCGACGTCCGCCAGGGCATCGTGCACATCGTCGGGCCGGAACAGGGCTGGACCCTGCCGGGCATGACCGTGGTCTGCGGTGACAGCCACACGGCGACCCACGGCGCCTTTGGCGCCCTGGCGCATGGCATCGGCACCTCCGAGGTCGAACACGTGCTGGCCACCCAGACGCTGATCCAGAAGAAATCCAAGAACATGAAGGTCGAGATCACCGGCAAGCTGCGCCCCGGTGTCACCGCCAAGGACATCACCCTGTCGGTGATCGGCGAAACCGGCACCGCCGGCGGCACCGGCTATGTTATCGAATATTGTGGCGAGGCGATCCGCGACCTGTCGATGGAAGGCCGGATGACGGTCTGCAACATGGCGATCGAAGGCGGCGCCCGCGCCGGCCTGATCGCGCCGGACGAGACCACCTTCACCTATATCAAGGGCCGGCCGCACGCCCCGAAAGGCGCGCAATGGGAAGCGGCGCTGACCTGGTGGAAGACGCTCTTTTCCGACGATGACGCCCATTGGGACAAGGTGATCACGATCAAGGGCGAAGACATCGCCCCGGTGGTGACCTGGGGCACCTCGCCCGAGGACGTGCTGCCGATCACCGCCAAGGTGCCGGCGCCCGAGGATTTCAAGGGCGGCAAGGTCGATGCGGCGAAACGCTCGCTGGATTACATGGGCCTCAAGCCGGGCCAGCCGCTGACCGAGATCGAGATCGACACGGTCTTCATCGGCTCCTGCACCAACGGCCGGATCGAGGACCTGCGCGCCGCGGCCGAGATCCTCAAGGGCAAGAAGATCAAGGACGGCATGCGGGCCATGGTCGTTCCCGGGTCGGGCCTCGTGCGGGCCCAGGCCGAGGAAGAGGGCCTGGCGGATATCTTCAAGGAAGCCGGGTTCGAATGGCGCATGGCCGGCTGTTCGATGTGCCTGGCGATGAACCCCGACCAGCTGTCCGAGGGCGAGCGCTGCGCCTCGACCTCGAACCGCAACTTCGAGGGCCGTCAGGGCTACAAGGGCCGCACCCACCTCGTTTCCCCCGCGATGGCGGCGGCGGCGGCAGTGACCGGCCACCTGACCGATGTGCGCGAGATGATGTAACGGCACAGGTGCGCGGAAACCGCACACCCTACGCCCCACCCGTAGGGTGCGCATGTACTGCGCACCGTCCGACAAGGAAGAACCGATGGAAAAATTCACCAAACTCACCGGCACCGCGGCGCCCATGCCGCTGGTCAATATCGACACCGACATGATCATCCCCAAGGTGTTCCTGAAATCGATCCAGCGCACCGGCTTCGGCAAGAACCTGTTCGACGAGATGCGCTACAACCGCGACGGCTCGGAAATCCCGGATTTCGTGTTGAACAAGCCGCAGTACCGCAACGCCGAGATCCTCGTCGCCGGCGACAACTTCGGCTGCGGTTCGTCGCGGGAACACGCGCCCTGGGCGCTGAAGGATTTCGGCATCAAATGCGTGATCTCCACCTCCTTCGCCGACATCTTCTACAACAACTGCTTCAAGAACGGCATCCTGCCGATCGTCCTGCCGCAGGAAGATGTCGACAAGCTGATGGATGACGCCGAGCGCGGCGCCAATGCCAAGCTGACCATCGACCTGGAAAACCAGACCATCCAGGGCCCCGATGGCGGCACCATCACGTTCGAGGTCGATGCCTTCAAGAAACATTGCCTGATGGAAGGCCTCGACGACATCGGGCTGACCATGGCCAAGGAAGCCTCGATCGACAGTTTCGAGGCCAAGGCGGCGCAGGAGCGTCCTTGGGTCTGAGGCCCACGGCCTGCACGACGGTCACGGAAACGGCGCGGTCCTCCGCGCCGTTTTTTGTTGCGGCCTCGTTCAGTTCGACAGGGTGCCGTCGGAATTGCCGATGCCGGGCACATTGATCGAGGTCTCTTCGAATGTGCCGGCCTCGGTGCGGCAGTTGGCGGTCAGGGTCACGCCGTCGATATTGGTCTCGAGCAAGATGTTGCCGCAGCTCTTCTGAAAGCTGGCGACGTCTCCCGACATCTCGAGCCTGCCGTTGTTGTTGGCGATCGCCGGCATGGCGATGCTGGTCTGGTTGGGCGAGCCGTCGGCGCGCAGGCAGGTGGCATGGATCTCGGCCCCGCCGTCAGCGCCGTATTGAAACGAGGTGTTGGAGCAGGTGTTCGGAAAGGTGCTGGCGTCGGAATGGCCGGCGGCCAGAACCGCACCCGGAACGAGGCTCAGCAGGGCGGTTGCGACAAGCGTTCTCATGGAGGTCTCCCCTTGATCTATCCGGCCGCTTCAGGCGCGACCCGAGCGGAGCGTACCCGAGGCAACCTATCACCCAAAGGTAGAATCGCGCGAATCAGGCTCTCTCAGAGCAGGAAAGGTGGTGCCCCGTGACCGGGGTCACAGGCGGATGCGATTGTGAGGGGGCGCCGCAATCGCGCTCGAAAGACGATTGCAGCGATACTTTCGAATAGGGCGGCAATTCGAAGGAATATGGTGGGGCTTGTATCCCTATACCTATGCGCCGCTACATCTGGTGTGCGCTGTTTTCATTGACGTTTTCCTGCCCTATTATTGATGCAATCGGGCACCACCTATCCCACGAAATTGCCCGAATAGTTTCAATACTGTGAACAGACGGTTGAGAGACCGGCCGAAAGGGGGCAACAATTGGGCAAGAATGAGGCAGGCCGCAGAACCCAAGCGGCATCAAACTGGAACAAGGGCACGGCATCGTACCGTGTCCAACCGGATTGAAGGGAACGGGGCAGTGATTTCACGCATATTCGGTGCGGCGGTACGGGCGTTGCTGGTGTCAAGCCTGGTGGTTCTGCCAGCTTTGATGCTGGGCCCGAACGGTTCCGATGGCGCACAGATATCGGTGCTGGTCGCGCTCCTCGCGGCGGTCTTTGTCTTTGCCGAATATTCCTCGTCCTACCCCAGCTTTGTCGAGTTCCGGCACGCGCCGCCGTTCAACCGCATGCGCTTTGTCATGCTGATGCTGATGGTGATCTGCCTGACCTGGCTGACCCGTCATGCCGGGCATCCCGGCGTGCTGACCGGCATCGTCTCGCGCGGGGCTTCGGCAATGGGCGAACTGCTCGATCTGCCGTATTCGCCGGTGCGCATCTTCATCTACGGCCTGCCCACGGATTCCAGCCTCGAGCTGATCGAGCGGGCCCGCGACGGCGCGGCGATGGTCTATGCCATGTCGCTTACCGCTCTTGGCACGTTCGCGCTTCTGGTGCATGTCTATGACTGGCCGTCGCGCAACGGGGCGTTCAACGTCTGGGTCAACCTGCCGCTTTTCGATCCGACCACCGGCGGCGACGTGCTGCCCCGGCTGCGCCGCGACGGCTGGCTCAACATCGCGGCAGGGGTTGTCCTGCCCTTCGTGATCCCGGCCGGTATCCGGCTGGCCTCCGGGGTGTTCGATGCCTTCACGCTGTTTGACTCGCAGAGCTTTGTATGGACGATGGTTGCATGGGCCTTCATTCCCGCCAGCATGATCATGCGCGGCATCGCCATGGGCCGGGTGGCCGACCTGATCGAGGAAAAGCGCCGCCGCGCCTATGCGCGCGCCCAGCACGCTGGCTGATCCTTCTTTTCTGTTGCCTGGTCGGGCCGCCGCTTGGCGCCGAGCCGCTGCGCCTTGCCACTTGGCATGTGGAACTGAGCCGCAAGGGGCCCGGCCTGCTGCTGCGCGATATCCGCAAGGGTGAGGATCCGCAGGTCGCGGCGGTGGTGCGGCTGCTGGCCGAGGTGCGGCCCGATATCCTGCTGCTCACCGACATCGACCATGACCTGACGCTGCTGAGCCTGCACGCGCTGCGCGACCGGATCGCCACGGCGGGACCCGATTATCCGCATCTTTTCGCACCGGCACAGAATGCCGGGCGCGACATCGGGGTGGATCTCGATGCTGACGGGCGCCGGCAAGAGCCCGAGGATGCGCTGGGCTTCGGCTTTTTCACCGGCGACAACGGCATGGCGCTGCTGTCACGCTATCCGCTGGCGGCGGGCGCGCGGGATTTCTCGGCGCGGCTCTGGCGCGACCTGCCGGGCAATCTGATGGCGGGGGCGGAGCTCCCGGCGGCGGCGCAGGACGTGCTGCCGCTGTCAAGCGTGGCGCATTGGGCGGTGCCGCTGACCCTGTCGGGCGGCCAGCTGACCGTGCTGGCCTTTTCCGCCTCGCCCCCGGTGTTCGACGGGCCCGAGGACCGCAACGGCCGGCGCAACCACGACGAGGTGATCTTCTGGCGGCACTATCTCGACGGCGCTTTCGGGGCGGTGCCGCAAAACCTGGTGCTGATGGGCAATGCCAACCTCGACCCCGAGGATGGCGAGGGCCGCCATGCGGCGATCCGCACGCTGCTGGCCGACCCGCGCCTGCAAGACCCGGCTCCGCGGGATCCGGCCGCCGCGGAAGAGGCCACTCCCGGCCAGCGCGGCGATCCGGCGCGCGACACCGCCAATTGGACCGAGCCGGTGCCGGGCAACCTGCGGGTCGATTACGTCCTGCCCGCGGCCGATCTGAAGGTGCTGGGCAGCGGCACCCGCTGGCCGGCGCCCGACAGCCTGGCGGCACGGGCCTCGCGGCATGCGCTGGTCTGGGTTGATATCGACTGGCCGCCGGGCCGGTGACCCCGCCCCGGACCGCGCTCCGGGGCGCGCGAGACGAGAGGCGCGCGGGCCTCGTCATTCTTGACCCTCCGGCAGGCATTGGATAGGCGATGCGGGAACGTTTTTGTGACAAAGGAACCGCCTCATGAGCACGCCTTCCCTTCTGATCCTGCCGGGTGACGGCATCGGCCCCGAGGTCATGCAGCAGGTCCGCCGGATCATCGACTGGTACGGCGACAAGCGCGGGCTCAAGTTCGAGGTCAGCGAAGATCTCGTCGGCGGCTGCGCCTACGACAAACACGGCACGCCGCTGCATGACGACACCATGGCCAAGGCGCAGGAGGTCGATGCCGTCCTGCTGGGCGCCGTGGGCGGGCCGCAATACGACACCCTCGACTTCTCGCTCAAGCCCGAGCGAGGCCTTCTGCGCCTGCGCAAGGAAATGGACCTCTATGCCAACCTGCGCCCGGCACAATGTTTCGACGCGCTGGCGGATTTCTCGTCGCTGAAAACTGACGTGGTTTCGGGCCTCGACATCATGATCGTGCGCGAGCTGACCTCGGGCGTCTATTTCGGCGAGCCGCGCGGCGTGATCAAGGAAGGCAACGAGCGCGTCGGCATCAACACCCAGCGTTACACCGAGAGCGAGATCGCGCGCGTCGCCCGGTCGGCCTTCGAACTGGCCCGCAAGCGTGGCAACAAGCTCTGCTCGATGGAAAAGGCCAATGTGATGGAAAGCGGCGTGCTCTGGCGCGACGTGGTCACCGAGGTGCATCAGGCGGAATACCCCGATGTCGAGCTGTCGCATATGTATGCCGACGCCGGCGCCATGCAGCTCACCCGCTGGCCCAAGCAGTTCGACGTGATCGTGACCGACAATCTCTTTGGCGACCTGCTGTCGGACCTCGCGGCGATGCTGACCGGTTCGCTCGGCATGCTGCCCTCGGCCTCGCTCGGCGCGCCGATGGAGAACGGCCGGCCGAAGGCGCTCTACGAGCCGGTGCATGGTTCGGCGCCCGACATCGCGGGGCAGGGCAAGGCCAATCCGATCGCCTGTATCCTGAGCTTTGCCATGGCGCTGCGCTACAGCTTCGACCAGGGCGCCGAGGCCGACCGGCTGGAAAAGGCTGTCGAAAAGGTGCTGGCCGACGGCGTGCGCACCGCCGACCTGTTGCAGGCCGAAGGCGCCAAGCCGGCCTCGACCTCCGAGGCCGGCGACGCCGTTCTCGCGGCGCTCGACGCCTCGCTCTGAGCCAGACCGCGTGATCGCCTCCGCGCGGGGCGATCACGCCACGGCTTGCGGCCCCGGTCCGGGCCGCGCCGCCCCGGGGCTTGATCCCCGGCGTCAAATCGCCGTAACACGGGCATGACGCAAATTGGCCGCGGCCAGAACTTCTGCGAGACCCCATGAACATCAAAGGCCTGCTCTTTGCCCTTTTGGGCTTTGCCATGTTTTCGGTGCATGATGTCGTGGTGAAATACCTCGGCAGCAGCTATTCGCCGGTCCAGATCATCTTTTTTGCCGGGCTGTTCAGCTTTCCGTTGCTGACCTTTGTGCTGATGAGCGATCCGACCCGCGAGAACCTGCGCCCGGTGCATCCCTGGTGGGTCTCGGTGCGGGTCTTTGGCGCGCTGGGGGCGGGCCTTCTGGCGTTTTATGCCTTTTCCGTGCTGCCCCTGGCCCAGACCTACACGCTGCTCTTTGCCGCGCCGATCCTGATCACCGTGCTGGCGATCCCGATGCTGGGCGAAAGTGTCGGCCCGCACCGTTGGGCGGCGGTGCTGATCGGGCTGCTGGGGGTGATCGTGGTGCTGCGGCCCGGCGCGCAGGAGCTGACGCTGGGCCATGCTGCGGCGCTGGGTTCTGCCTTCTGCAACGCGCTGTCCTCGGTGGTGGTGCGCAAGATCGGCAAGGAAGAGCGCACCGTTGTGCTGCTGCTTTATCCGCTGGCGGGCAATTTCATCCTAATGGGCCTGGCACTGCCCTTTGTCTATGTGCCGATGCCGATGCTGGATCTCGGCGGTCTCGGCATCATGGCCTTGCTGGGCTTTACCGCCAGCATGTGTGTCATCGCCGCCTATCGCTTCGGCGAGGCGGCCATCGTGGCGCCGATGCAATATTCGCAAATCATCTGGGCCACCTTCTTCGGCTTTCTGCTCTTCGGTGAAAGCCTGGATCGGCCGACGATTTCCGGCGCCGGGCTGATCATCCTTTCCGGCCTCTACATCGTCTATCGCGAGAGCCGCGGCGGCAAATCCAGCAACACGCCGGTGCTGCGCAACCGCAGTCGCGGCTACAGCCCCGGCAGCCTTCGCACGTCGGCGATCCTGAAGCGCTGGAAAAGCGACTGAAACCTCTTGCATTGCCGCAAGCGCCGATGTAATCCGCCGGTCACGGTCGGAGTGTAGCTCAGCCTGGTAGAGCACTGTCTTCGGGAGGCAGGGGCCGGAGGTTCGAATCCTCTCACTCCGACCAATGAAACAAGGCGCCCTTGCGGCGCCTTTTTTGCGCTTCGTGGTGCAGGTGAGCGAGACTTGGGCCCAAGGTGCACTCTCCGCTTCGAGCCCGAGGCAGACCTGCCTCGGCGACCAAATCGTTACATTTGTTGCGCACACAAGGTTTGCTGTTTAGCTTGCAGGCTGCAGGAGTGAGGGAATTGTTCAGACGAATTGTCATCTCATTAGCCGCAACGCTATTCGTCACGTTCACCGGGCCAGGCGGTGCGAACGCCGAGGGCGTCCTTGATGGCCGTTCCTTTTCAGGCATGATCGGGCCGATTGAAAATCCCGACATGGAAGACAGCTTGTTTTTCAACGACGGCCAATTCTGGTCCGATATCTGTACGCGTTGCGGTTTCGTTCCGGGACCCTACCACACGGAAGAGACCGCCGAGGGCGTTCGCTTCACCGGTATGCTTGAAAGCGAAAGCCGTGGCCGTTTCGACTACGATGGGCTGGTAAAGGGCGACGGGTCAATCCGCGTTTCGATCACCTGGGAGCGTCGTCGATGGTACTGGACGTCCCGACGCGAGATCGTCTTCATCGGAGAATCTGCGTCAGCGTTCGAGACGGCTTCGCCTGCGGACATCCTTCAGGATATGCAGTTGATGGACCCGGACGGCAATCCGTTGTGCGCGCGGTTTTGAAAGGTTTTTGGGCAAGGCGAAGAGCAATTGCATTTTACGGCCTGCTCTTGCTGGGGGGGTGGTATCTGGGCGACCTGTTGAAGGACCTGACCGTTCCAGACATGCGCCCGATGAATGAGCCATTGATCCATCGGATTGTGATGACGGCATTCGTGGCATTCATCGTTCTCGCTGCTATCCCCTTTGTTCCGGGCGCGGAAATCGGATTCGCAATGCTCTTGTTGTTTGGTGGGCAAGTTGCACCGCTTGTTTACCTTGGGATGGTCAGCGCGCTGGTCCTGTCATTCGCTGTCGCGCGGTTGATACCCGCAACGATCCTCGCAGGTCTGCTGAACTGGCTTAGACTGACCAGGGCCGCGGACTTCGTCGCCGAATATGACGCCGCCGCCCCGGTTGACCGAATGGACGCGCTTTCCGGGATCATTCCGTCGAACCTCGGTCGAAGACTGATTGACAACAGGCACCTGCTGCTCGCCATAGCGCTCAACACACCGGGAAACTCGCTCCTCGGCGGCGGAGGTGGACTGGCGTTCATCGCGGGTGCCTCGCGGCTATATTCCTTTTGGCCTTTTCTGGCGGTGGTCATCTGTGCCGTTGCCCCGGTGCCATTGTTCTTCTACGTGGCCTGAAACTTCTGTCCGGCATGGTCCGATTGCGAACCTTTCGGCCAAATCGCACTCAACGGCAGCTTTGTCCGCTTAGCTGACATCGAACAGAGGCTCCCGAGGATTTTTAGGGCGCCTCTGCTGGACATGCCTTCGCATTCATAAAGGCCTTCTTCGGAGGCTGTGCCGCGAATCGCGAAGGGCTGGCCCTTGCGGCGTCGTTTGTTTTTTCGGGCCCCGGTTTCCGCCGCAGCTTGCGCAGGCGATGGCCTCTGCCTCGGCTGCCCTGCCGTTGGTCAGGCCCTTTTCCTGATCGAACTCCCTGATTTGCTGAGCGGCGCTCTGCGGTGCGTCACGGGCATGGCGTTTGTTGGCCTGGGCCGGGGTGCCGGGCCTGGGCGCCGCCGTCGCCGCGCATTTCGATAAATGGTGTGATAAATGAAAACCAATAATCGTACCATTGACTGCGCTGGAGATTCGTCATACCAATCACCAAGATGCATGGCGGCCCCTTTGCCGGGGCGAGTTGAAGAGGGAGGTGAAAATGGAAAAACCGAACATCACCGCTCAAAGCGCCATGCGTGCGGCCGGAGGCCGGCCGGCCAAGGTCTCGGAGGTGCTGGAGCTTCTCGGCCGGCGCGTCGTGACCGGCGACTACGCCGTCGGCGAAACGCTTCCGGTCGAGAAAGAGCTGATCGAAGAGCTGTCGGTCAGCCGAACCACGTTGCGCGAGGCAATCAAGACGCTGACGGCGCTGGGTCTGCTCGAGGTGCGCACGCGCCACGGCACACGGGTCCGGCCACGGCAGGACTGGAGCCTGCTCAGCCGCGACGTGCTGCGCTGGATGCAGCCGGTGGAGGGGGTCAACGTCGAGCTGTCCTCGGCCATCGACGAGGCGCGCGAGGTGTTCGAGCCGGCAGCCTGCGCGCTGGCCGCTGTCCGCGCCGACCGGCGCGAGATCACCCGCATCCGGCTGGCCTATGAAGCGATGGAGCGGGCCGCCGAAAACGACGACGTGGAAGCGGCCATTCAGGCAGACAAGGATTTCCACCTCGCGATCCTGGCTGCCACCGGCAACCCGATCCTCGAGGCATTCGACACTGCCATCGATGCGGTACTGGGGCTGTTGTTCAAGGCCGCGATCGAACGGCACATGGAAAGTTTTCGCAAGAACCTGGCCAATCACCTGCGGGTTCTCGAAGCGATCGAACAACGCAGGCCGGAGGAGGCGCGACAGGCGATGCTCGACATGATCGGCTTTACGCGCCGAAACCTGGAGAATTACCAGATCATAAAACCAATCAGCTGAAATCAGGAGGAATTTTACATGCTGAAGAACACCCTGTTGGCGATGGCCGCAGCGGTGGCCACCACGACGATGGCCGCTGCACAATATCCCGAGAAACCCATCACCCTGATCGTGCCGTGGAATGCCGGCGGCGGCACCGACGCGATTGCGCGCACCCTGGCCAACGGTCTCGAGGCCGAGCTGGGCGTGCCGGTCTCGGTGGTCAACCGTTCGGGCGGCGCCGGCGTCGTCGGCCACAACGCGATGGTTACCGCGCCGACCGACGGCTACACCATCGGCTTTGCCACCGCCGAGATGCTGACCTATTACTGGACCGGCAATGCCGAGTTCCAGGCCGAGGATTTCACGCCGATCGCGCTGATCAACTTCGACCCGGCGGCCTTTCACATCGCCGCCGGCAGCGACTGGCAGAACGTCGAGGAGGCGGTGGCCGCGATCAAGGCCGATCCGCAGGGCACCTACAAGATGTCTGGCACCGCCGTGGGCGCGGCCTATCACCTGGCCTTCGCCGGCTTCCTGCAACAGCAGGGCATCGATCCGCTGAAGGTCACCATGGTGCCGTCACAGGGCGCCGCGCCCGGGTTCCAGGAACTGGCTGCCGGGGGCGTGCAGATCATCCCGTCCTCGCTGCCCGAAGGCAAGACGATGATGGATGCGGGCCTGTCGCGCGCCATCGCGGTCTTCTCGGAAGAGCGCAATGCCTCCTTCCCCGAGGTGCCGACCGCCTCCGAACAGACCGGCGAGCCGTTTGCCGGCGGCACATGGCGCGGGGTTGTCGGCCCGGCGGGCATGGATGCCGAGGCGGCAGCGCGGCTGGAAGAGGCGACCCAGGCGGTGTTTGACAGCGAGGCGTTTCAGGGCTTCATGTCCAAACAGGGCTTTGGCGCCGACTACCGCGGGTCCGAGGCCTTCGAGACCTTCCTGGCCGAAACCCAGCAAAGCGTTGGCGCGGTCATGAAGTCCATCGGCCTGTCGCAGCGCGAAAACTGAGGCCGGACAGATGCGGCTCCCCGATATCTGGACAGGATTGGGCTTCGCGTGTCTGGGCGGGTTCGTGGTGCTGCGCGCCACGACCTTCCCGGAACCGGCCGGAGCCGCATCCCCACGACTGTTCCCTTACATGATCGGCAGCGCCTTTGTGCTGCTGGGACTGGCCGTCGTGGCGCGCAGCCTGCGCGCCCGCCGGCATGACGACGGCCGCCTGTTCCGGCCCGTGGCCGAAGACTGGATGCGGTCGCCAAGGCGGATGGTCCGGGTTCTTCTGATCCCGCTGACCATCGTCGCCTTCGGCCTGCTCTCGCCGGCCTTCGGCACGCTTCTGGTGGCGACGCCGCTGATCTTTCTCAACGCGCTGGCCTGGCAGGAAAAACCGGTGCCGGCGCTGGTGTCGGCGGTGGTCATCTGCGTGGTGGTCACCGTGTTCTTTACGCGGGTGATGCGCGTTCCGCTTCCCACCGGGCCGTTTTTCGGCCCCTGGTTCTGAGGTTTCGCCATGGATGTGTTCCTGTCATCGCTTCAGATGGTCTTCACCTATCAGGTCATCGGCGTGATCCTTCTGGGCGCGGCCTTCGGCCTCTTTGTCGGCGCCACTCCGGGGCTGAGCGCGACGATGGCCGTCGCGCTGCTGGTTCCGGTCACCTTCTTCCTGTCGCCGGTCGCGGCCATCGGCGCCATCGTCGCCTGTTCGGCCATGTCGATCTTTGCCGGCGACATTCCGGGGGCTTTGTTGCGCATCCCCGGCACCCCGGCCTCGGCCGCCTACATGCGCGAGCTGGATGCGCTGACGCAGAAAGGGCGGCTTGACCTGTCGCTCGGGCTTTCGATGTGTGTCTCGGTCATGGGGGGGCTGGTCGGCACCGCGGTGCTGGTGATCGCCGCGCCGCAACTGGCGCGGGTGGCGCTCCGCTTCTCGAGCTACGAATATTTCTGGCTGGCGCTGCTCGGTCTGTCCTGTGCGACGATGGTGGCCGGCAAGGACAGGCTGAAGGGCACGCTGTCGCTGCTGCTGGGCCTGGCGCTGACGATGGTCGGGCTCGACGTGACCACCGGCCTGCCGCGGTACACCTTCGGGGTGATCGATCTTCAGGCCGGCGTCTCGTTGATCGCCGTCATGATCGGCGCCTTTGCGGTCGCGGAGATCCTGCGCTCGGCCGCGGCACCGCTGACGCAGCCCAGAAAGCCCGCCGCCGCCGGGTTCTCGATCCTCAAGGGACAGTTCGGCAACCTCTGGCGCTTCAAGCTGCCGGTGCTGCGCGGCAGCCTGATGGGCACGGTGATCGGTGCCTTGCCCGGGGCAGGGGCCGATATTGCCGCCTGGATCGCCTTTGCGGTCAGCCAGCGGTTTTCCAAGGTCAAGGCCAACTACGGCAAGGGCGAGCCCGAAGCCATCGCCGGCTCCGCCTCGGCCAACAACGCCGCGCTCTCGGGCAGCTATGTACCGGCGCTGGTCTTTGGCATCCCCGGCGATTCGATCACCGCCATCGTCGTCGGCGTGCTGGTGCTCAAAGGCATCCAGCCGGGGCCGATGGTCTTTGTCACCTCGCCCGATCTGGTCAATGCGATCTACATCGTCTTTGTCCTGGCCAACCTGTTGATCATCCCGCTGGGGCTGGCGGCGGTCATGGGCGGGCGGCACGTGCTGGGGCTGCGACCCGGTCTGCTCTATCCGGCGATCCTTCTGATGTGCGTGCTGGGCACCTTCGCCACCAACAACGCGCTTTTCGACCTCTGGACGCTGGCCGCAATCGGCGTGCTGGTCTGGATCATGGAGGCCAACGATTATCCGGCCGCGCCGCTCGTTCTGGGCCTGGTGCTGGGAAAGATCGTCGAAGAGAGCTTCATGTCCAGCATGATCAAGGCAGACGGCAACCTGCTGACCTTCTTCGAACGCCCCATTGCCGGAACGCTGGGCGTGATCACCATCCTCGTCTGGATCCTGCCGCCCCTTGTCGCCATGTGGCGGCGGAGACGGCGCACCCCCGAACTCACGTAATTCGACAAAGGAGACCCCCATGCCCGTCGAACCCGATAAAGTGGAAGCGCAGGACGATGCGCGTACTCCCTATCAACTGCCTTTTCCCAAGGATGCCGCGGAAGAGATCGTCGTTCCCGAGGCGATCGCCAGCGATGAACGCGTCTGGGTGCCGCAGACCGAAACGGTGTCCTTCCGGCCGCTCTGCCTCAATGCCTCGCAGGGCTACTGGATGAACCTGCTGCGGGTGCGCCAATCCGGCGTGCTGTCGCGTCACCGCCATCCGCAGCCGGTGCATGGCTTTGTCCTCAAAGGCCGCTGGCACTATCTGGAGCATGACTGGGAGGCCCGCGAAGGCGGCTATGTCTACGAGCCGCCGGGCGAAACCCATACGCTTGTGGTGCCCGAGGATGTGACCGAGATGATCACCTTCTTTCAGGTCAACGGCGTGATGCTTTATGTCGATCCCTACGGCAAGACCATGGGGTTCGAAGACGTCTTCACCAAGATCGAGATGTGCCGAAATCATTATGAAGAGGTGGGGCTGGGGGCGGATTACGTCGACCAGTTCATCCGCTGATGTCGGGGGCGGCAGACACCGGCGCCTGGGCGGCGCCTTTCCTGTCGGGCCGGCAAGTCCTGGTGACCGGAGGCTCCTCGGGCATCGGCCGCAGCATTGCGCAGGCCTTCGCTCAGGCCGGCGCCGAGGTGGTGGCGACCGGTGTGGCCGAAGCCGACATCACGGCGGCCCGCGACTGGGCCGAGGCGGAGGGGCTGGGCGCCAGTCTCTCTTTCCGCCAGCTTGACGTGCGCGACGATGCGGCAGTGGCCCGAGAGGTCGGCGGCATTGCGGATCTCTTCGCATTGGTCTGTTGCGCCGGGGTGATCCGGCGGGGCGCCGAATTGGAGCCGGAGGTTTTCGCCCAGGTGGTCGACGTCAACCTCAACGGCGCGATGCGCTGTGCCCATGCGGCGAAACCGGCGCTGGCGCGCACCGGCGGCTCCGTGGTGATGACCGCCTCGATGCTGTCGTTCTTTGGCGGCGGGCTGGTGCCGGGCTATTCCGCGTCCAAGGGCGGTGTAGCGCAGCTCACCAAGTCGCTGGCCATCGCCTGGGCGGCAGAGGGCATCCGCGTCAACGCCATCGCGCCGGGCTGGATCAGGACACCGCTGACAGCCGGCTTGCAGGAAGACGCGGCGCGCGCCGAGGCGATCCTGTCGCGGACCCCGATGGGCCGCTGGGGCGAGCCGGGTGATCTGGCCGGTCCCTCGCTGTTCCTGACCACGCCGCTGGCCGGTTTCATGACCGGCACGATCCTCCCCGTGGACGGCGGCTATGCGGTCGCCTGACGTCAGAAGGCAAACCCCGTGAAAGCTCTTGTCTACACCGGCCCGAAATCGGTCGAGATCCGGGACACCGCCCTGCCCAGGCCGAAGCCGGGCGAAGTGCTGCTGAAGATGCAGCTCTGTGGCGTCTGCGGCACCGATATCGGCATCCATTCCGGCACCCATCCACGCGCCGCCGCGCCGCTGATCCTCGGGCATGAGTTCGTCGGCGAGGTTGTCGAAGCCGGCGCCCGCTTTGCCAGGGGGCAACGGGTCGTGGCCTATCCGCTGCTGTCCTGCGGCGCCTGCCATCCCTGCCGCACCGGCAGCCCGCATGTCTGCACCGGCCTGCGCTCGATCGGCATCGATCAGGCGGGCGGACTGGCGGAATACCTGTCGGTGCCCGAGGATATGCTCTTTGCGGTGCCCGAGGATATGGATAATCGCATCGCCGCGCTGGTCGAGCCTCTGGCGGTGGCGCTGCGGGCGGTCGAGCAATCGCGCCTGGGGCTTGCCGACCGGGTGGCGGTGCTGGGCGCCGGGCCCATCGGGCTGCTGACGGCGCTTGCGGCGCGCCAGGCCGGCGCGGCCGAGGTGCTCGTCTCCGATATCGATCCGGTGCGACTGGCGCTGGCCGGGGCGCTCGGCTTTCGGCCCGTCGATCTGCGCCAGGACGACCTGTCCGAGCAGGTTCAGGCGGCGACCGATGGCGACGGTGTCGATGTGGTCTTTGAATGCGCCGGGGTCGGCCCCGCCGCGCGCGACATGACTCGGATTGCCCGGCCGGGCGGCACGATCTGTTTGACGTCGCTGCACAAGGCGCCCTGTCCGGTGGCGCTGCTCGACATTGCCTTCAAGGAGCTGCGCCTGATCGGCTCGCGGGTCTATACCCGCGAACAATTCCGCCGCAGCATTACTCTGGCACAGGCGATGGCCGAGGATCTGGAGCGGGTGATCACCCGGACGCTGCCGCTGAGCGGGTCTGCCCATGTCTTTGACCTGATCGCCGCGCCGGAGGAGGCGGATGTGAAGATCCTGATCGATTGCACCGCCTAGCGCCTTTCCGGCTCAGCGGCCCGTGGTGAAGCCGGCAACAAGCTCGGCGATCAATGCGCGCAGCCAGGCATGGCCGGGATCGCGACGCAGCCGGGGATGCCAGGCGATTTGGCTGGGGAATGCACCAAGTTCCACCGGCACGGCGACATCGCGCAGCCCGTAGGGGGCGGCGGTCATCGTGGCCACCCGCGTGGGCACGGTGGCGATGCCGCCCAGCCGGGCGACAGCCGGCGGCGCCGAGAGAAAGTGCGACACCACCACCGCCGTGTTGCGGCGCAGCCCGGTGCCCTCCATCCGCTTGTGCAGCCCGGTGCGCCACTTGCCGGGCGGCGCCACCACCACATGCGGCAACCGTTCATAGAGCGCCCGGTCGAGTGTCGCGCCCGGCGGCAAGGCCCGGGGCGCGACGAGGCAGCGGAAGCCGTCTTCGAACAGATCCGAGACCACGAGATCCTCTGGCGGCGCATGAAACCTTCCAATCGCCAGGTCGAAGGCCCGCCCGGCCAGGCTGCGCGGATCGAGATCGGGGCCGAGCGGGGCGATCTCCAGCGCTGCTCGCGGTGCCTTTTCGGCAAAGGCCGCCGCCAGATCCGGCACCAGCACGATCTCGGCGTAGGGTCCCAGCAACAGCCGAAACCGCCGTTTGGTACGGGCGGGATCAAACGGTTCGGCGGCGCGAAAGGCCTGTTCCAGCTGCGCCAGCCCGGCGGCGATCTCGGGGGCGAGTGCCCGCGCCTTTTCGGTCGGCTCGACGCCGTAGCGGGCGCGCAGGAACAACTCGTCCCCCAACGCCTCGCGCAGCCGCGACAGCGCCGCGCTGACCGTGCTTTGCGATTGGCCGAGCCGTTCGGCGGCGGCGGTGACATTGCGCTCTTCCATGACGGCATGAAAGACGCGGAGAAGCGAAAGATCCGGGGTCATATGTCCAGGATATCGATTTCTGACCTTGCCTGCATCAATTTCTCAAACGACTGAGGCGCCCCTATCTGCTGTCCAAGAGGCGCTTAGCCGCCCCGAGTGACTGGCCGGAGCAAGGCGCTCTTTGGTTCGGCCCCGACAAAACCAACGACCACTGGAGACAGCAATATGGCACGTATTCTGATCCTCTCGACCGCATCTGACGCCCTGGGCGAGACCGGCAAGCCGACCGGCGTTTGGTACGAAGAACTGGCGACGCCTTATTACGCCTTCACCGACGCCGGGCACGAGGTGACGCTGGTCACTCTCGGCGGCAAGCCGGTGCCGATCGATCCGAACTCGGATGTCGCCGGCGACGAGGCCCCGGCCTCGGTCTCGCGCTTCAGGGACGATGCGGCGGCAACCGAGTTGCTTGCCGCGCCGGGGCGGCTCGAAGCGGAGGATATCGCGGAATATGACGCGCTCTACATTCCCGGTGGTCATGGCGCGATGTACGATCTGGCCGAAAGCGATCTGGTGGCCGAGGTCATCGGCAAGGCCTGGGATCAGGGCAAGATCGTCGCTTCGGTCTGCCACGGCCCGGCGGCCTTTTCCAAGGCGGTCGACGCCGAGGGCACGCCCATCGTCAAGGGCCGCAAGGTCTCGGCCTTTACCGACAGCGAAGAGCGCGGCGTGGGGCTGGCCGAGGCGATGCCCTTCCTGCTCGAAACCCACCTGCGCGAGCTGGGGGCGGATTTTGACGGTGTCGCCGACTGGCAGCCGCATTCGGTGGTCGACGGCCGGCTGGTGACCGGCCAGAACCCCGCCTCTTCCGACGGCGCTGCCGAAAAGGTGCTGGCACTGCTGGGCTGAGGTCGGAATCCCTGCAAACCGAGACCGTCGCGCCAGGCGCGGCGGTTGCGGGCGTTGCGCAACCCAGGGGTTATGGGGTGAGCCTGCCGTGCAGCTCAGGCGGATTTTTGCGCCAATCTTCACACCCTTGTCAAATCTCGGAATGCAGACTTGATCTGATCGGTCTGCCTCTATGTCTTTGCGGACGACCGTTTGGCCTGTTTCGACCCAAGGACGATTTCATGACCCCAGCACTTGCGCCGCTGACGCCGAATGAGGCGATCGCGCTTTTCACCCGGACCCGCGCGCGCAGCGATGCGCTGGCGGCGCCGCTCAGCCCCGAAGACACCATGCTGCAAAGCATGGAGGATGCCTCGCCCGTCAAATGGCACCTGGCCCATACCACCTGGTTTTTCGAGGAATTCATTCTCAAGCCACGGGTGCCCGACTACCGCTCGCCCGACGACCGTTTCGCCTTTCTGTTCAATTCCTATTACACTCAGGCCGGCCCGCGTCACGCACGCGACAAGCGCGGGCTGGTCTCGCGCCCCGGCGGCCAGGCAGTGCGCGATTACCGCGCCCATGTGGAAGACAGCCTTGCCACCCTGCTGATGCAGCGCCGCGAGGACGGCGACGAGATCGCCGGCCTGGTCGAGCTTGGCTGTCACCACGAAATGCAGCATCAGGAACTGCTGGTGACCGATCTGCTGCACGGGCTGAGCTTCAATCCGCTGCTGCCGGTCTACAAGGAACCCGAGCCGCTCGAAGTGACCGCCGGCACCGAACTGCGGTTTGACAGCCACGAAGGTGGTCTGGTCGAGATCGGCCATGATGGCGCGGGATTTGCCTATGATTGCGAAGGGCCGCGGCACAAAACCTTTCTCAGCCCCTACGAGATCGCCAATCGGCCGGTCACCAATCGCGACTGGATCGGCTTTATCGAGGATGGCGGCTATGGCGACGCCCGGCACTGGCTGATGGAAGGCCTGGCCGTGGCGCAACGCGAAGACTGGCAGCATCCGCTCTATTGGTGGCAGCAGGACGGCACCTGGTGGACCTTCACCCTGCGCGGCCCGCAGCCGGTGGCGCTGGAGGCGCCGGTAGTGCATGTGAGCTATTACGAGGCCGATGCCTTTGCCCGCTGGGCCGGCGCGCGGCTGCCCACCGAGGCCGAGCACGAGCTGGCCTTTCGCGACCGGCCCATCGCAGGCAACCTGATGGGCGATGGCGACGATATCGGCATGTTGCGGCCGATGCCCGGCGCAGGTGTCTGGGGCGATGTCTGGGAATGGACAGCCTCGGATTTCGCGCCCTATCCCGGATTTCGCCCGCCCGAGGGCGCGCTTGGCGAATACAACGGCAAGTTCATGGTCAATCAGCGGGTGCTGCGCGGCGGCTCCTGCGCCACACCGCGCGAACAGATGCGGGCGACCTACCGGACGTTTTTCTACCCGCATCAACGCTGGCAGATGATGGGGCTGCGGCTGGCGCGGGACGTGGCCTGATGGACGGTTCGCTTCAGGCCCGCTCCGCCACTGCTGCCGCCCTGCGCGACGATGCCCTGCGCGGGTTGCGACAGCCCCAAAAGGTGCTGAGCCCCAAGTGGCTTTATGATCAGCGTGGCAGCGCACTCTTCGAGCAGATCACCGCCCTGCCGGAATATTACCTGACCCGGACCGAGGCGGCGATCCTGAAGGACAACGCCGCGCGGCTGGCCGGGCTGGTGCCCGAGGGCGGCGCGCTGGTCGAATTCGGCTCCGGCGCCTCGGTCAAGACCCGTCGGCTGCTCGATGCCGGCGGTCATTTCGCGGCCTATGTGCCGATCGACATTTCCGCGGTGTTCCTGGCCGAAACCGCGCAGGATCTGCGGCGCCGCTACACCGAGATCGAGATTGCGCCGGTGGTGGCCGATTTCACCGCCGCGGTCGCCCTGCCGGAGCATCTGGAGGCCACGCCCAAAGTGGGCTTCTTTCCCGGCTCGACCATCGGCAACCTGCCGCCGGAAACCGCCACGGCGCTGATGGCCCATGCCCGTGCCTGGCCGGGGGTCGAAGGCTTCATCCTCGGGGTCGATCTGGTCAAGGACAGCGAGACGCTGGTGGCGGCCTATGACGACAGCCAGGGGGTGACGGCGGATTTCATCGCCAACATCCTGCACCGGCTCAATCGCGAGTTGGGCGCCGATTTCGACCTGTCGCACTTCGCCTATCGAGCCCGCTGGAACGCCGCGGCGGCGCGGATCGACATGGAGCTGGTCTCGCGCCGTGCCCAGAACGTGGCGCTGGGCGGGGCGACCATCGGTTTCGACGCCGGCGAGGCCATTCACGTCAGCGCCTCGCGCAAATACACCGAGGCCTCGCTGGCGCGGCTGGTGCAGCCCGCCGGCTGGCGTGTCGAAACGCTGCTGACCGATGCGGCGCGGCGTTTTGCCGTGGCGGTTCTCGCCCCCGTGTGACCCCGGGTGCGGCAGGGCGCCAGAGGCCGCGCCCTGCCTGTCAATCGTTGTCCGGCACGTGGCGGCCGCCAATGACCCGTTCGCGCGGCCACCAGTCGGGATGGTTAGCGCGGATGAAGGCCAGAAGCTGTTCGCGCAGCCGCATTTCGACTTCCCAGCCGGTCGAGGGATCGGGGGTCATGACGTAGCAGGTGATTTCCTGGCCATGTTCGTTGTGATCGGTCACGAAACACGCCAGCGATTCGGGTTCGATCACGCCGTCCAGGTCTTTGGCCAGCGTCTCGAAGGTCTCGCGCAGAACCTCGGCGTCGGCGGCATGGTCGAGCCAGAGCCGGACGGTCTTCATCAACCGCGCATCCTTGACCGACCAGTTCTCGAACGGCCTGGAGACGAAATATTTCACCGGCACGATGATCCGCCGCTCGTCCCAGGTGCGCAGCCGCATGAAGGTGTAGAAAATGCTTTCGACATAGGCCCAGTGACCTTCGAATTCGACGCTGTCGCCGATCCGCACCGGCTTGGCCAGGGCGATCTGGAGCGAGGCGAGGATATTGCCCAGCACGGCCTGCCCAGCGATGCCGAGCAGCACGGTCAGCACCCCGGCCGAGGCCAGCAGGGTGATGCCGAGCGATTCGAACAGGTTGAGCTGCACCAGAACGAAAATCGCCGCGAAGCCGACCATCAACAGTACGATGACCCGCCGCAGCGCGTAGATCGAGGTGTAAAGCTCGCGCTTGTCGAGATTGCGCGCATCGTCGATCTCGCCCACGTAGCGCTGGGTCACGCGGTCGAGGACGGCGTCGATCACCCGCAGGATGGCGATGCCCACCGCGGTGGTCATGACCACCACGAAAAGTGGCTGCACCACCGCCGTGACCGGCCCCGAGAAGGACACCGCCAGCTCCAGCACCGTCTGCGCCACCAGCGCCACGACGAACAGCGCAAGCGGCACGCTGGCGCGTTCGGCGGCGGTCTTGAGAAAGGGGCGCCGTAACCGGCCCGAGGCCGCGTCCAGCGTGTTCTTGACCGCCCAGCCCAGCGCGAGCAGCGTGACGACCATCACCGGAAGGCCGATCCACTCCCATATCCGCAGGGCGCCCAACTCGCGTTGCAGGCTGTCGGGAATGTGGCGCTCGAAGGCGCGCGGCCCATAGGCATCGTGCAGCGCCGGCACGTCCTCGACGGTCTGCGGGGTGAACAGCCAATGCGCCTCCTCGCCGGTTGGCGCCTTGTACCGGGCTAGGCGAATCTCGTAGGCGCGACCATTGAGCTGAAACAACTTGATCCCGAGGTCGCGGCGCACCTGGCCGGCCTGCGGATTGCTGCTGCTGCCACTTTCGACCAGCGCATCGGGCCGCGCCGGCAGCCCCGACCAGTCCAACCAGACCCGCCGGTCGATCACCTGATAGAGCTGTTGGGCAAAGCGTTCGCCCGCTTCGGCCTGGCGCTCCGGGGGCAGGGCGTTGAGGTTGAGCATATGCTGCGCCGCCGCGAAATTGCCTTCGTCGGACAATTCGACAAAGGCCCGCATCGCCGAGCGCGGCGTCGACCGGTCAAGTTCTTCCGGCGCCGGGCCCAGCCCGGCATTGAGCGCATCGACCTCATACCACGACTGGCTTTCCTCTTCCTGGGCCACGAGGGGAAGCGCGAGGCCGATCAGGACCGCGAGGAGAAGAAGCCGGATACGGTGAAGCATACCACCAAACGCCGCGCTGCCGGGTTGGTTCCACGCTGCTGTGCGCACAAGGTCTCGGCGCCCCGGTCCCCGGAGGGGGTGGCATGGAATTTTCGGCGATTTGGTGCAGTGGTGAGCCGTGCAGGATTCGAACCTGCGACCCACTGATTAAAAGTCAGTTGCTCTACCAACTGAGCTAACGGCCCACTGTGTTCGCGGCTTCTAGAAACTGCGGCCGATAGGGTCAACCCCGAAAACGCGAAAAATCGTCAGCCTCTGGAATAAGTTCTGTCAGAGGCGTATATGCGCGCCCATGAACACCATGGATCAGACAGATCGCACCTTCATGAAGATGCACGGTCTGGGCAACGATTTCGTTGTCCTCGACGGTCGTGCGCGCAAGCTTGCGATGACCCCGGCGCTGGCCACGGCGCTGGCCGACCGGCATCGTGGCGTCGGCTTCGATCAACTGGCGGTCATCGTGCCGGGCGCGGAGGTCGATGCCGAGCTGATTTTCTACAACGCCGATGGCTCGATTTCCGCCGCCTGCGGCAATGCCACCCGCTGCATCGCGCGGCACCTGATGGACGAGACCGGCAAGACCCGGCTGCGCCTGAAGGCCGGCGCGCGCGTGCTCGAGGCGCGGGATGCGGGGCAGGGGCTCACCTCGGTCAACATGGGCCCGCCCGAGACCCATTGGCAGGGGGTGCCACTGGCGCGCGCGATGGAGACGCTGGAGCTGCCGATCGAAGGCGGCCCCACCGCCACCGGCATGGGCAACCCGCATTGCACCTTCTTTGTCGCCGACGCCGAGGCGGTGGATCTGGAGAGCCGAGGCCCCGAGATCGAAAATCACCCGCTGTTCCCCGAACGCACCAATGTGCAGTTTGTCAGCGTGACCGGCGAAAACATCCTGCGGATGCGCGTCTGGGAGCGGGGCACCGGGGTGACACTGGCCTCGGGCTCGTCGTCCTGCGCCACCGCCGTGGCGGCGCATCGCCGCGGGCTGACCGGGCCGGAGGTGACGATCCACCTCGACGGCGGCGAAATCCGCATCCGCGTCACCGACGAAGGCGTCTGGATGACCGGGCCGACGGCGCATGTCTTTACCGGCACCCTGACCGATGCCTTTCTGGAGAGCCTGACATGAGCGCGCCGGTGTTTTCGACCATGGGTTGCCGCCTGAACGCCTATGAGACCGAGGCGATGAAGGAGCTGGCCGCCGAGGCCGGCCTTGATGGCGCCGTGGTGGTCAACACCTGTGCCGTCACCGCCGAGGCGGTGCGCAAGGCGCGGCAGGAGATTCGCAAGCTTCGGCGCGAGAACCCGCAGGCCCGGCTGATCGTCACCGGCTGTGCCGCGCAGACCGAGCCCGAGACCTTTGCCGCGATGGACGAGGTCGACCTGGTGGTCGGCAATACCGAAAAGATGCAGCCCGAGACTTGGCAGGGCCTGGCGGCGGATTTTGTCGGCGAGACCGAGAAGGTCAAGGTCGATGACATCATGTCGGTCACCGAGACCGCCGGCCATCTGATCGATGGTTTCGGCACCCGCTCGCGCGCCTACGTGCAGGTGCAGAACGGCTGTGACCACCGCTGCACCTTCTGTATCATCCCCTATGGCCGGGGCAATTCCCGCTCGGTGCCGGCGGGGGTCGTGGTGGACCAGATCAAGCGGCTGGTGGATCGCGGCTACAACGAGGTGGTGCTGACCGGGGTCGACCTGACCTCCTGGGGCGCCGACCTGCCGGCGACGCCGCGACTGGGCGATCTGGTGCGGCGCATCCTCAAGCTGGTGCCCGATCTGGCGCGGCTCAGGATCTCGTCGATCGATTCGATCGAGGCCGACCCGGCGCTGATGGAGGCGATTGCCACCGAGCCCCGTCTGATGCCGCATCTGCACCTCAGCCTTCAGGCCGGCGACGACATGATTCTCAAGCGGATGAAGCGCCGCCACCTGCGCGACGACGCCATCGCCTTCTGCGAAGAGGCGCGGCGGCTGCGGCCCGACATGACCTATGGTGCCGACATCATCGCCGGTTTCCCGACCGAGACCGAAACGATGTTCGACAATTCGCTCAAGCTGGTCGAGGAGTGCGGGCTGACCTGGCTGCATGTCTTCCCCTACAGCCCGCGTCCGGGCACCCCGGCGGCGCGGATGCCGCAGGTCGATGGCCGGGCGATCAAGGACCGGGCCGGGCGGCTGCGTGCGGCTGGTGCGAGACAGGTCGCGGCGCATCTGGCGGCGCAGCAGGGCCGCGTTCATCATATGTTGATGGAAAACCCGCATATGGGACGGACCGAACAATTCGCCGAAGTGCGCTTTGCCGCGGCCCAGCCCGAAGGCGAGATCGTGACCGCAACCATCTCCGGCTTCGACGGCCAGCAGCTGGTGGTCTGAATGCATCCCAATCCGGCGTTCCGCCGCGAGGATGCGGCGCGCAATCTGGCTTTCGCCCGCGCGCGCGGCTTTGGCGTGCTGGCGATGTCGGGGGGCAGCGGTGCGCCGCTGTTGTCGCATGTGCCCTTCCTGCTGAACGCCGAGGGGACCGAAGCCGATCTGCACCTCGTCCGCTCCAATCCGATTGCGCGGGCCTGCACCGGCGCGATGGCCGGGCGGATCGCGGTGAGCGGTCCTGATTCCTACATCTCTCCCGATTGGTACGAGCTCGCCGATCAGGTGCCGACATGGAGTTATGTCGCCGTGCATCTCACCGGCGAATTGCGCCCGCTGCCGCCCGAGGCGCTCTGGGATCTGCTCGACCGGCTGACCGCAAAGTTCGAGGAACAACTGCTGCCCAAGCCGCCCTGGACCTCGGGCAAGATGTCGGCCGGGGTGATGGACAAGATGATGCGAATGATCCGGCCGTATCGTTTCGAGGTGACCGGTGTCGACGGCACCTGGAAGTTGAGCCAGAACAAGCCCGGGCCCGTGCGCGCCCGCGCCGCCGAGGGGGTCGCAGCCTATGGCCAGGGGCAGGAGCTGGCGCTGCTCGCCGCCCTGATGCGGGGCGTGGACACCGGCGGATAGGCTGCTAACCTGCCGCAAATTCCGCAATGGAAAGGACAGCGGCATGAAACTTCTGATGGCGGGGCCGTCGCCCTTTGTCCGCAAGGTCATGGTCACCCTGCATGAGACCGATCAGGTCGATGCGGTGGAATACGAAACCGTCGTGGCCTCGCCCACCGGCCCCTCGCCCGAGCTGATCGCGGCCAATCCGGTGGGCAAGATCCCGGCGCTGATCCGACCCGATGCGCCGACGATCTACGACAGCCGGGTGATCTGCCGCTTTCTCGATGCGCGGGTGCAGGGCGGGCTTTATCCCGAGCGCCGTCAATGGGATACGCTGACCCTCGAGGCGACGGCGGACGGCATGATGGATGCCGCGGTGCTGATGGTCTACGAGGCGCGCTTCCGCCCCGAGGAAAAGCAATCGGCGGAATGGGTCGAGGCGCAATGGGCCAAGATCGACCGTGCGGTCTCGGCGCTCAACACCCGCTGGATCAGCCATCTGCGCGGACCGCTGGACATCGGCCAGATCGCGGTGGGCTGCGCGCTCTCCTATCTCGACTTCCGCCATGCCGCGCGGGTCTGGCGCACCGGCAACCCGGCTCTGGCCGATTGGTATGCCGAATTTGCCGAGCGGCCCTCGATGCAGGCCACCGCACCGAAGGACTGAACGGCCAAAGATTCGTCCGAGTCGCCGAACGGTCGGGAATTCGGCTCCAAGCGCTTCGCCGGGTTGGCGAAATTTCGGCCCTCGGCCGGCTCATGGGCGTCGGGAACGCGATTTCAATGCTTTTTTGGCGCGACAATACGGCGCGATGGCCCCTGCGCGCTTTTGAACGCTGGACGCCATTTTGAGGCTTGGTTACATACCGCACCAGGAAAGCTGCATTCGGTCTCGTGTGCGGCCATGATTTTATAGCCAGTCATCTGGCGCTGAAATGGAGATCACTCGTGTCCCACGCAGACGATCACGAAGGCACCCGCAGAGATTTTCTCTACTATGCCACCGCCGGCGCGGGCGCCGTTGCGACCGGTGCAGCGGTCTGGCCGCTCGTCAATCAAATGAACCCCTCAGCCGACGTGCGCGCGCTCAGCTCGATCCGGGTCGATGTCTCGGGTGTCGAGCAGGGCACGCAGCTGACGGTCAAATGGCTCGGCAAGCCGGTCTTCATCCGTCGCCGCACCGCGGCCGAGATCGAAGAGGGCCGCGCCGTGGATCTGGACGACCTGATCGATCCGATCGCGCGCAACCCCAACATCTCGGGCGAGACCGCGGCCACCGATGAGAACCGCACCCTGGACGAAGCCGGCGAATGGCTGGTTCAGATGGGCGTCTGCACCCACCTCGGCTGTGTGCCGCTGGGCGATGGTGCCGGTGAGTTCGGCGGCTGGTTCTGCCCCTGCCACGGCTCGCACTACGACACCGCGGGCCGCATCCGCAAAGGTCCGGCGCCGGAAAACCTCCATGTGCCGCCTGCCGTCTTCGAAGACGAAACCACTCTGCTGCTGGGATAAGGAGCGTAAGATATGGCTGGTATTCCTCACGACCATTACGAACCGAAGACCGGTGGCGAGCAGTGGCTGCACAAGCGGCTGCCGATTGTCGGGCTGCTGTATGACACGATCATGATCCCCACCCCCAAGAACCTCAACTGGATGTGGATCTGGGGCATCGTTCTGACCTTCTGCCTTGTATTGCAGATTGTCACCGGCATCATTCTGGTGATGCATTACACGCCGCATGTCGATCTGGCCTTCGCCTCGATCGAGCACATCATGCGCAACGTCAACGGCGGCCATTTCATCCGCTATCTGCACATGAACGGCGCCTCGCTGTTCTTTGTCGCGGTCTATATGCACATCTTCCGCGGTCTCTACTACGGATCGTACAAGGCCCCGCGTGAAGTGACCTGGATCATCGGCATGCTGATCTACCTGGCGATGATGGGCACCGCCTTCATGGGCTACGTTCTGCCCTGGGGTCAGATGTCCTTCTGGGGCGCGACGGTGATCACCGGCCTGTTCGGCGCGATCCCCTTCATCGGCGAGCCGATCCAGACCTGGCTTCTGGGCGGGCCGGCGGTCGACAACGCGACGCTGAACCGCTTCTTCTCGCTGCACTACCTGCTGCCCTTCGTGATCGCGGCGCTGGTCGCGGTGCACATCTGGGCCTTCCACACCACCGGCAACAACAACCCCACCGGTGTCGAAGTGCGCCGCACCTCGAAGGCGGAAGCCGAAAAGGACACGGTGTCGTTCTGGCCCTATTTCGTGATCAAGGATCTCTTTGCCCTGGCGGTGATCCTGGTGGTGTTCTTTGCCATCGTCGGTTTCATGCCGAACTACCTCGGCCACCCCGACAACTACATCGAGGCCAACCCGCTGGCGACGCCCGCGCATATCGTGCCGGAATGGTATTTCCTGCCGTTCTACGCGATCCTGCGCGCCTTCACCTCGGAAGTCTGGGTCGTGCAATTCGCCTCTTTCGTGACCGGCGGCATCGTCGATGCGAAATTCTTTGGCGTGCTGGCCATGTTCGGTGCCATCGCGGTGATGGCGCTGGCACCTTGGCTTGATACCTCCTCGGTGCGCTCGGGCCGTTATCGCCCGATGTTCAAGTGGTGGTTCTGGCTGCTGGCGCTCGACTTCATGCTGCTGATGTGGCTGGGCGCCATGCCGGCGGAAGAGCCCTATGCCACCTTCTCGCTGATCGCCTCTGCCTATTGGTTCGCCTATTTCCTGGTGATCCTGCCGCTGCTCGGCGTGATCGAGAAACCGCAGACCCCGCCCGCCACCATCGCGGATGACTTCGACGCGCATTATGCCCCCAAGACCGGCGGCACCAAGACCGTCGTGTCCCCCGGCGAATAATCGAGAGGCAAGAGACAGATGACCATCAAGACCCTCACGATCTCGGCCGTCACCGCGCTTGCGCTGACGGCGACCGGGGCCCTTGCCGCCGTCGCGGAAGGCCCCAAGGAAGATGTGGACTTTTCCTTCGAGGGCCCGTTCGGCGCCTTTGACGAGTTCCAGCTTCAGCGCGGCCTTCAGGTCTATACCGAGGTCTGCGCCGCCTGCCACGGGTTGCAATATGTGCCGATCCGCACGCTTGCGGACGAAGGCGGCCCGCACCTGCCCGAAGATCAGGTTCGCGCCTATGCGGCCCAGAACTTCGAGGTGTTCGACGCCGAGCTGGATGATTTCCGCCCGGCGAAACAGACCGACAACTTCCCGGCCAACACCGCCGTTGGCGCGCCCGACCTGTCGCTGATGGCCAAGGCGCGTGCCGGCTTTCACGGCCCCTATGGCACCGGCCTGAGCCAGCTCTTCAATGGCATGGGCGGCGCGGAGTACATCACCTGGATCCTCACCAGCTATACCGGCGAGGAAAAGACCGAGGCTGGCGTGACGCTGTATGAAAACACCGCCTTTCCGGGCGGCTGGATTTCCATGGCGCCGCCGCTGGACGACGGGCTGGTGGATTACGCCGACGGTCATTCCAATGACCAACAGGCCCTGGCCGAAGACGTCTCTGCCTTCCTGATGTGGACGGCGGAGCCGAAGATGATGGCGCGCAAGCAGGCCGGTCTGACTGGCGTCCTGTTCCTCGTGCTGCTTTCGGTGCTGCTCTACCTGACCAACAAGCGCATCTGGAAGCCGGTCAAGAACCGCACCAAGGCCTGAGGCTCGGCCGATATCATTCCGAAAGGCCCCGCTTCGGCGGGGCTTTTTTTGTTGTCGCCGTGCCTGCGCACGCCGACCGGGGTGGGGGCTTTGCCCCCACACCCCCAGGCGTCTTTTCAAAGAGAAAAAGCCTTGGAAAGGGGCTCAGCCGTCGCCGAGATAGGCTTGCAGCTGTTTGCTCGGCGTGGCGAAGAAGCCCTGGGTGGGCTGCGGCGGGTGCAGCGCGCCCTGCGAGACCAGCGCCACCTCATCGGCGACCCGGCGGGCGTCTTCGGGGGCGTGGCTGACCATCAGCACCCGGATGCCCTGCTCTGCCGCCAGCCGGGCGACCAGATCCAGCATCTCGCTGCGCAGCGCCGGACCCAGAGCCGAGAACGGCTCGTCCAGGAGCATCAGCGGGCGGTCCTGAAGCAGCACCCGCGCCAGCGCCGCACGGCCCTGCTGGCCACCCGAGAGCGCCGCCGGCCTGCGCCCGCCCATGCCGCCGAGGCCGACCTGCGCCAGCGCCGCCTCGATGCGCGCGAGCTGGTCCGCGTCGGGGCAGCGGGTGGTCATCGCAAGCGCCAGATTGGCGCGGACAGTGAGATGCGGAAAGAGATTGTTGTCCTGGAACAGGATGCTCACCGGACGTTTCGCCGGCGGCAGGCCGGAAATCTCCTGCCCGTCCCAGAGCACCTGGCCGGAGGTCGGCGCGAGAAAGCCCGCGATCATGTTGAGCAGGGTGGACTTGCCGGCGCCCGAGGGGCCGATCAGCGCGGTGAACCCGGCGCTGATGCGGGTGTCGGCGGTGAGGTGGAAATCCTCCTGGTGATAGGCGATCCGGCGCAGCTCAAGCATTGGCGCGCCCGCCCTTGTCGAACAGCCAGAACAGCCCGAGGCTGAGGGTCAGAAGCAGCAGGGCCGCGCCTTGGGCGGCCTCCATCCGGTAGGCGGCCATCAATCGGTAGAGTTGCAGCGGCAGGGTGGCGTGTTCGCCATCGGCAAACAGCGCAATGACCCCGAGATCGCCCATCGACAGCGCCGCCGTCAGCCCGGCGGCAAAGCCCAGCGGCCGGCGCAGGCGCGGCAGCAGCACGATGCGCCACAAAGCGAAGCCGGTGATGCCCAAGGTGGCGGCCAGGCGGCCGAAATCGGCGCGGGCGGCGTCGAGTTCCGGGCGCAGGATGCGCAGGACGAAGGGCAAGGCCATCAGCGCATTGACCAGCAGGGTGACAGGCAGGGCGGCCTCGGCCGGGCGCATCAGCGGCTGGACGATGAGGAACAGCCCGGTGCCCAGCACCAGACCCGAGACCGCGACGCCGAGCAGGCCGGCCAGTTCGCCGGCCCTAGTGGCCAGCGGCAGGGCCAGCACCAGGGTGAGCGCGGTGGCGCCGAGGGCCACCGAGACCGAGCGCAGAGCGGCCTGCCAGGTCTCGACCGGCAGGACCATCAGGCCGGGCAGCCCGGCCAGCACGATCATCGCCAGCGGGGTCAGCAGGAAGAGCGCGGCGAAACCGATCCAGAGCGCGTCGCCCAGCCGGGCGGGCCGGCTCCGGCCGTCCCAGCGGGCCTGGAGGCGGTCGAGGCCGGCGCCGAAACCGTCGGGCGGCGAGAGCAGCAACAGCGCCAGTGCCGAGGCGATGCCCAGCGCCAGCTGCACCAGCGCCAGCGTCGCCGCCTTGGCGAGATCGAAGTCGAACTTGAAGGCCTGGTAGATCGCCAGTTCCACCGTGGTGGCGCGCGGCCCGCCCCCCAGGGTCAGTGCGACGGCAAAGGAGGTCAGGCAGATCACGAAGATCACCGCGAAGGCGCCGGGCGCGATGCGGCGCAGCATCGGACGTTCCAGAAGACGCCCGACCGGCGCGTCGAGCGAGGCGGCGAGGCGGAAGCGCTCGGCCGGGATGGCAAGCCAGCCTTGCAGGATCAGCCGGGTGGCCAGCGGCAGGTTGAAGAAGACATGCGCCAGGATCACGCCGTGATAGCCATAGATGTCGATGCGCGGCAGGCCGAGCGCGCCGGTGAGCTGGTTGACCAGACCGTTGCCGCCGAACACCGCCAGAAGGCCCAGCACCGCGACGATCACCGGCAGAATGAAGGGCGCGCCCAGCAGGGCGATCAGCGCCCCGCGACCGGGGAAGCGCTGGCGCGACAAGGCGCGCGCCACCGGCACCGCCAGCGCCACGCTGAGCCCGGCCGAGACCGCCGCCTGCCAGAGGGTGAACCAGAGCGCGTCGAAATCGGCCGGTCCGAGCGCGCCGAGCCCGCCGGCGCGCCAGATCACCGCGGTCACCGGGCCGATCACCAGCCCTGCGACCAGGAGCGCCCAGAGCCCCGCCCCGGACCGGGGCAAAGAGCTCAGCGGGAGAGCGCGCTGCGCCATGCCTCGATGGCCTCGTCACGCAGCGCGGCGGCCTCGTCCTCGTTGTAGAACAGCACCTTTTCCGGCATCGGCAGCGCGCGGAACCCTTCGGGCCATTTCTCCTGCGGCAGCGCCGAGGGGAGCGACCAGTTCGAGGTCGGGATCATCGACTGGAAGTCTTCGGTCAGGACATAGGCCATGAATTGATCGGCGAGTTCGGGGTTGTCGGTGGTGGCCAGCTTGGCGGCGAGTTCGACCATGAAGTAATGGCCTTCGGGAAAGATCGCCGCCGCCTTGGTGTCATCCTCTTCCGCGATGATGTGATACGCCGGCGAGGTGGTGTAGCTCAGCACCATGTCGGCCTCGCCATCGGTGAACAGGCCGTAACTCTCGGACCAGCCCTTGGTGACGGTGACGATCTTGGGGGCGAGCTTGGCCCAGGCGGCCTCGGCCTCGTCGCCATAGACCGCATGCACCCAGAGCACCAGCGCAAGGCCCGAGATCGAGGACCGCGGATCCTGGATCACCAGCCGCAGGTCGTCGGGGGCATTCAGCAGATCGTCGAAGCTGGCCGGGGGGGTGGCCACCTTCTCCTTGTTGTAGACAAAGGCGGTGTGGCCGTAGTTGAACGGCAGGAAGGTGTCGTCCTGCCAGGCGACCGGCAGGGTCAGGGCCGAGGTGTCGAGGCCATGCGGCGCAAAGAGGCCGCTTTCGCGCGCCTTCTTGGTGACGTCGGAGGTGAGGCCGATCACCACGTCGGCTTCGGTGCGTTCATCTTCGAGCAGGATGCGGGGCAGCAGTTCGCCGGTCTTGTAGACCAGATCGCAGCCACAGCGCGCCTCGAACCCCGCCTCAATGCCGGGGCCGGGGCCCCATTCGGATTTGAAGTAATCGCCTGCGTAAACGGTCAGCACGGGGGTCTCGGCCGCCGCCATCGTGGCGGTGGCGGCGATCATGCCCGCGGCAAGGGTGCGTCCCAGCATGGGTCTCTCCACAGTTCGGGGCGGAGTGGGGGAGCGCCGGGGCGGTCGACCTTCCCTCCGCCGGTTCTAGCCGGTTCAGGTTCAACGGGTTCGCGATTTGCATCTCAGCTGGTTTGAACTGCGCCAGCACCCCGAGGTGGCCTCATACCTAGGGTGCGGGCCGGGCCGCATCAAGCCAATAGTGCTTGAGCGTCGCCGGGCGGGGCCTTAGGGAAGGGGCAAATGGAGGGTCTGACATGAGCTACAATACCTTTGGCCGCATGTTCCGCATCACCACTTGGGGCGAGAGCCACGGGCCGGCGCTGGGGGCGACGGTGGATGGCTGCCCTCCGGGGATCGAGATCGATCCGGACTTCCTTCAGCGCTGGCTGGACAAGCGCAAGCCGGGGCAGAACAAGAACACCACCCAACGCAAGGAACCCGACGCGGTGGAAATCCTGTCGGGCGTCTTCGAGGGCAAGTCGACCGGCACGCCGATCCAGCTGATGATCCGCAACACCGACCAGCGGTCGAAGGATTACGGCGATATCGTCGAGAAGTTCCGCCCCGGTCATGCCGACATCACCTATTGGCAGAAATACGGCATCCGCGATTATCGCGGCGGCGGCCGGTCCTCGGCCCGCGAAACGGCGGCGCGGGTGGCGGCCGGTGGCGTGGCGCGGGCGGTGCTGAACCAGATGCTGCCGGGGCTGAAGATCACCGGCTACATGGTGCAGATGGGCGAGAAACACATCGATCGGTCGCGGTTCGACTGGGACGAGATCGGCAACAACGATTTCTGGCTGCCGGATGCCGCGGCCGTGCCGGAATGGGATGCCTATCTGGGCCATCTGCGCAAGGATGTGCATAATTCGGTGGGCGCGGTGATCGAGGTGGTGGCGCAGGGCGCGCCGGCCGGTTTGGGCGCGCCGGTCTATGGCAAGCTGGACACCGATCTGGCGACCGCGATGATGAGCATCAACGCGGTCAAGGCGGTGGAGATCGGCGACGGCATGGCGACGGCGGCCCTGACCGGGTCGGAGAATGCCGACGAGATCTTCATGGGGCCTGACGGGCCGGTCTATTCCTCGAACCACGCCGGCGGCATCCTGGGCGGGATTTCCACCGGTCAGGAGATCGTGGTGCGGTTTGCGGTGAAGCCGACCTCGTCGATCCTGACCACGCGCAAGACGATCACCAAGAGCGGCGAAGAGACCGAGATCATCACCAAGGGAAGGCACGACCCCTGCGTCGGCATCCGCGCGGTGCCGGTGGGTGAGGCGATGATGGCCTGTGTTCTGCTCGATCATATCCTGATGCATCGCGGCCAGATCGGCGGCGCCGTGGGCGACACCCTGGGCCGCATCGGCTGAGCCATGTGACACCGTCCCGGGCCTGATCCGGGACCTCATGGCCGGCTGGCTTGCGCGCGGTTTCGACGTGCCGGCGTGGCTGCGGAGGCGCCGGATCAGGTCCGGGGCGCGGGCCGCGACGTGCCGGCGGTGGCGCGGTTTGCCTTTGGGCTCAGGACGCGGCCCGTTCCGCGCCTTTCTCGATCGCCTCGCGCAGCTTCCGTTCCAGCGCCTTCTGTTTTGACGGCGCGTGGAACTTCAGGCCGAACATGTCCTTGACGTAGAAGCTGTCGACCACCTGCTCGCCATAGGTCGCGATCACCGCCGAAGAGATATAGACGTTGTTGTTGGCCAGCGTCCGGGTCAGGTCATAGAGCAGCCCGGGCCGGTCGCGGGTGTCGACCTCGATGATCGTGTAGATCTCGGAGCCGTCGTTGTCGAAGGTGATATGGGTCGGCACCCGGAAGGCGCGTTCGCGTTTCTTGATCTTGTCGCGCGACTTGATCGCCTCGCCGGTGACCACTTCGCCCATCAGCGTCTTGTGGATCATCGAACGCATGCGCGGCAGCTTGCTGGCCTCGTAAGGCGCGCCCTCGGCGTCCTGGATCCAGAAGGCGGCGGTGGCGAAACCGTCCTTGGTGGTAAAGGTCCGCGCATCGACCACATTGGCCCCGACCAGAGACAGCGCGCCGCACATCCGGCTGAAGATGCCGGGGTGATCGGCCATGGCAAAACAGACGCGGGTGGCGTCGCGGTCCTCGTCGGGATGGACGTCGATGGCGATGGCGTCATCCTCGAGCCCGCGCAGCAGATTGGCAAAGACCACATGCGCGGTGATGTGAAGACCCTGCCAATATGGCGGATAATGCCGTCCGGTCTCGGTCTTGATGTCCTTGGGGGGCCAGTTGGTGAGCGCCCGGCGCAGGTGCTTCTTGGCCTCGGTGCCGCGGTTCTCGCGGTTGAGCGCCTCCATCCCGTCCTCGAGCGCCCGCCGGGTCTGGCGATAGAGTGCGCGCAGCAGTGCCGCCTTCCAGTTGTTCCAGGTGCCGGGGCCGACGCCGCGGATGTCGCAGACCGTCAGGACGCAGAGCAGGTTGAGCCGATCCACCGACTTCACCGCCTTGGCGAAATCGCGCACCGTGCGGGGATCGGCGATGTCGCGTTTCTGCGCCATATCCGACATCAGCAGGTGATAGCGCACCAGCCATTCGACGGTTTCGCTGTCTTTCCGGTTCAGCCCCAGCCGCGGCGCCACGATGCGGGCGATCCGTGCCCCGAGGATCGAATGATCCTCGTCCCGGCCCTTGCCGATGTCATGCAGCAGTAGAGCCACATAGAGCACCCGGCGGTCGATGCCCTTCTCGATGATCTCGGTCGAAACCGGCAGCTCCTCACCCAGCTCGCCGCGCTCGATCTCGGCCAGGTGGTGGATCACCTGGATGGTGTGTTCGTCCACCGTGTAATGATGGTACATGTTGAACTGCATCATTGCCACGATCGGCGCGAACTCGGGGATGAAGGCCGAGAGCACGCCCAGCTCGTTCATCCGTCGCAGCGCCCGCTCGGGGTTGCCGTGTTTCAGCAGCAGATCGAGAAACAGCTTGTTGGCCGCCGGGTCGCGGCGCATGCCGTCGTCGATCAGTTGCAGGTTGGATTTCACCAGCCGCATGGCATGCGGATGGATCAGCAGATCCGAGCGCAGCGCCTCTTCGAACAGCCGCAGCATGTTGAGCTTGTCGGACAGGAACGCCGCTTCGTCGGCAATCGCCAGCCGGCCATGGGTGACGGTATAGCCGGTCTTGACCTTGGTCTTCCGGGTGAAAATCCGTTCGAGCAGGGCCGGCCCCTTGGTGTGGTCGGCCTCCAGCGCGGTCAGGAAGATACGGGTCAGGTCGCCGACCTCGGTGGCATGCAGGAAGAAATCCTGCATGAAATGCTCGACCGCGCGGCGCCCGCCGGTGTCCTGATAGCCCATGGCGGCGGCGACTTCGACCTGAAGGTCGAAGGTCAGTTGCTCCTGCGGTCGACCGGAGACGAGGTGCAGGTGGCAGCGGGTGGCCCAGAGAAAGGTCTCGGCCTTGACGAAGCCCTCGTATTCCTCGGGCTCGAAGACGCCGAGCCGGACCAGTTCGCTGGAATGGGCGACGTGATGGACGTATTTGGCGATCCAGTAGAGCGATTGCAGGTCGCGCAGCCCGCCCTTGCCCTCCTTGACGTTGGGTTCGACCATGTAGCGCTGGCCGCCTTGCTTTTCGTGCCGGGTGTCGCGCTCTTCGAGCTTGGCCTCGACAAACTCCCGCTCGGACCCCTTGAAGAGATCATTGTTCAGCCGCCGCGACAGATCGGCGGCCAGCGCCGCGTCGCCGGCCAGAAGCCGGTGTTCGAGCAGGGCGGTGCGGATGGTGAAATCCTCGCCGCCGAGCCGGATGCAATCGCGGATCGTGCGCGAGGAATGGCCGACCTTGAGCCGCAGATCCCAGAGGATGTAGAGCATCGATTCGATCACGCTCTCGGCCCAGGAGGTGATCTTGTAAGGCGTCAGGAACAGCAGATCGACGTCGGAATAGGGCGCCATCTCGCCCCGGCCATAGCCACCCACGGCAATCAGCGCGAGCCGTTCGCCATCGGTGGGGTTGGACAGCGGATGCAGATATTCGGTTGCCGCGCGCCAGGCGCTCAGGACAAGTTCGTCGGTCAGCCAGGTATAGCTGCGCTTGGCGGCCTCGGCCTCGAGCGGGCGGGCGCGCAGGGCCTCGGCAATGGTGGCCATGCCGGCCTTGCGGGCCTGAAGCAGCTGCCCGACCAGCGCCTTGCGAAAGGCGGCCGGATCGGTCCTGTCGAAGTCCTCCATCAGATCCGCAACCGCGGCGGCATCGAAGATGCGCGCCGCGGGGCAGATCAGCATGGTCTCAAGTCGGGTCGTATCAACCGGTTCAGAAACCGGCAGTGCCAAATCGATTGGGCGCTGGGTCAAGTATCACCACCTTGTTGTCGCGCACGGTGGCGACTGCCAGCGCGCGTTCGTTCGTGCCATCCGCGCGCAGCCGGAAAATGCCGCCGGTGCCCTGGAAGCCCGAGGATTGGGTCAGCGCCGTCGCGGTCAGCGCGTCGGATTTGCCCGCGCCGACCAGCGCGCCGATGGCGGCGATGCCGTCAAAGCCGAGGCCCGCGAGCGGATGCGGCGCGGTGCCATAGGCGCCCTGGTAACGCGACGCGAAATTCGCCGTGCGGGTCTGATCGGGCAGCGCGAACCAGCCGCCCTGGACACCGGGCAGCGACAGCGTTTGCGCCGGCACGTCCCAGCGGGCGAGGCCGATGTATTGCGTGGCGTCCGGGCTGATGCCGTTTTCGGGCAGCAGCTGCACCAGCAACGGCAGCGCGCCAGCGGCGTTCGAGGTCAGGAAGACCGCATCGGACTGCCGGGCGGCGGCCGCGATACGCGGCATTGCGGCGATCACGCCCTGCTGCGAGAAATCAAAGCCTTCGGCAGCCACGACCCGCACGCCATTGGCGCCGGCGGCGGCTTCGATGGCGCCCTTGCCGAACTGGCCCTCGACATTGTCGGGGTAGACGACGGTCACCGACTGTTTGCCCTGGCGCGCGGCAAAACCCATCAGGCGGTCGGCCGTGTTGCGGAAGGTCGGGCCAAGCACAAAGACATTGCCGCCGGCGATCGAGGGGTTGTTGGAAAAGCTCAGCACGTTGACGTTGTCATCGGCCACCTGCACGCCCACGGCGTTGGCGGCTTCGCCGAACAACGGCCCCAGAATGATCTTGGCGCCGGCGTCCACCGCCTGTTGCGCCTGGGCCGCGGCGGTGGCGGCATTGCCGGCGGTGTCATAGACCCGCAGGTCGATCTGGACCCCGTCGAGATCGGCGACGGCCAGCCTGGCTGCGTTTTCCAGCGCGCGGGCCACCGCGCCGGCGCCGGCGTCGCTCTTGGGCACCAGCAGCGCCACTGGCACCGGCCGGCTGGTGTTGATGCGCGGTCCCGTGCCGCCGCCGACTCCGCCGATCTGCACCGGCTCACAGGCGGCGAGAGCGATCAGGCCGAGCGTGGCGGCAGCGCCGCGGGCAAAACGCGGCAGGCGCAGCCGCTTGCGGGCGGCAGACAAAACGGCAAACATGGTCTATCTCACTTCGCGGTTGGGTGGCGCGGCCGGAGCCGTGCGGTTCGCCGCGATAATAAACACAGAGCGAGGCGGGTCCAGTGGCGAATGTGACAGAGGGGCGGAACTGGCAGAGAGACGCCCGCAAACTGCCGGGCGGGCTCTATTTCGTGGCGGTGCCGATCGGCAACGCCCGCGACATTACCCTGCGCGCGTTGGATGTGCTGGCCGGGGCCGATGTGCTGGCGGCCGAGGACACCCGCGCCCTGCGCCGGCTCATGGAGCTGCACGGGGTGGCGCTGAACGGACGCCAGATCCGCGCCTATCACGAGCACAATGGCGAAAAGATACGCCCCGGGTTGCTTGCGGCGCTCTCCGAGGGGCAATCGGTGGCCTATGCCTCCGAGGCCGGAACGCCGCTGATTTCCGACCCGGGATTTGACCTGGCGCGGGCCGCCAGCGAGGCCGGCGCGGCGGTGACGGCGGTACCGGGCGCCTCGGCGGTGCTGGCGGCGCTCAATGTCGCCGGATTGCCCACCGACCGGTTCTTTTTTGCCGGTTTCCTGCCGTCGTCCGGTGCGGCCCGGCGCAAGGCGCTGGAAGAGCTTTCGAGCGTGGCGGCAACGCTTGTGTTCTACGAATCACCGCGCCGGGTGGCGGCGATGCTGGCCGATGCCCGCGATGCGCTTGGTGCCGACCGCCCGGCGGCGGCTTGTCGGGAATTGACCAAGAAATTCGAAGAGGTGCAGCGCGCGCCGCTGGGCGCGCTGGCGGATCGCCTGGCCGAAACCGAGCCGCGCGGCGAATTTGTCGTGGTGATCGGCCGGGGCGCGGCCCAGGCAGAGAGCGCGGAAGACATCGAAACCGCGCTGCGTCAGGCACTGGAAACCATGTCGGTGCGCGACGCGGCGGATGTGGTGGCCAAGGGATACGGGCAAAAGAAACGGATTGTTTATCAGATGGCCCTAGGCTTGGCGAAGGATTGACGCCGGAGGGGCCGGCAATGCCACTGGAACTCGAAAATGACGAAATCGCCGCCGCGCGCGCCCGGCGCGGAGAGCGCAATCACCGCGCGGGGACCTGCGCCGAAGACGCCGTCGCGCGGCGCTATCTTGCGGCGGGCTATACCGCCGTCGCCCGCCGCTGGCGCGGCAAGGGCGGTGAGATCGATCTGGTGTTTGGCGATGGCGCCGGCGGTTTCGTCTTTGTCGAGGTCAAGACCGCCCGCGATCTCGACGGCGCGCTGGCCCGCATTTCGCCGCGACAGGTGGCGCGCATCCACGCCGCCGCGGCGGAATTTCTGGCCGATTGCCCGGCCGGGCTCGACAGCGCGGCGCGCTTTGACGCGGCGCTGATGGACGGCCAGGGCCGGATCGAGATCATGGAGGGTGCGCTGCTGGGCTACTGATGGGGGCTGCGGCATTGAACCCGCCCCGGCCTTGGGCCATGTAAGGGGCGGACATCAGCAGGAACAGCCCATGAAAATCGCCTTTCAGATGGACCCGATCGGGGCCGTGGACATCAATGCCGACAGCACCTTCCGGCTTGCCGAAGAGGCGCAGGCGCGGGGACATGAGCTGTTCTTCTACCTGCCGGACCAGCTGGCCTATCAGGAGGGCCGGATTACCGCCCGGGGCCATGATCTCACGGTGCGGCGGGTGCAGGGCGACCATGCCGATCTTGGCCCGCTGCGCGAGGTCGATCTGGCCGAGTTCGACGTGGTTTGGCTGCGTCAGGATCCGCCGTTCGACATGCATTACATCACCTCGACCCATCTGCTCGACCGGTTGAAGGGCAAGACGCTGGTGGTGAACGATCCTTTCTGGGTGCGCAACTACCCCGAAAAGCTGCTGGTGCTCGACTTCCCCGAGCTGACCCCGCCCACCGCCATCGCCCGCGATCTGCAAACCCTGCGCGAGTTCCGCGACCGGCATGGCGACATCATCCTCAAGCCGCTTTACGGCAATGGCGGCGCCGGGGTGTTCAAGCTTGCCCAGGCCGACGGCAACCTGGCCTCGCTGCACGAGCTTTTTGCCAGTTTCTCGCGCGAGCCGCTGATTGTGCAGAAATATCTACCCGACGTGACCAAGGGCGACAAGCGGGTGATCCTGGTCGATGGCAGGCCGGTCGGGGCGATCAACCGGGTGCCGGCCAAGGGCGAGACCCGGTCGAACATGCATGTGGGCGGCCGCCCGGAAAAGATCGGGCTGAGCGCCCGCGACCAGGAGATCTGCGAGAAGATCGGGCCGCTGCTGCGTGACAAGGGGCAGGTCTTTGTCGGCATCGACGTGATCGGCGACTACCTGACCGAGATCAACGTCACCTCGCCCACCGGCATTCAGGAGCTCGAGCGCTTCGACGGGATCAACGTCGCCGAGAAGATCTGGCAGGCGATCGAGGCCAAGCTGGCGTGAGCCTGATGCGCCGACTCCTCAACCCCTGGCTGCGGGTGACGGAGCGGCGGCGCCTGGCACGGGCCACCGACCCCGAGACCCTGCGCCGGGCCTTCGAGGTCAATGCGCGGCTGTTTTTCTGGCCGCCGCGCGGTGCGGCCTTTGACGCGGCCGAGATCGCCGGATGCCCGGCCACCTGGGTCGACCGGGGCCGACCCGGGCCGCTGCTGCTCTATTTTCACGGCGGCGGCTATGTCTTTGGCGTGCCGCGCACCCACCGTGCCATGCTGGCGCATCTGGCGCGGCGCACCGACGGCCCGGCGCTGCTGCCGGGCTATCGCAAGGCACCGGAACATGCCTTTCCCGCCGCTTTTGACGATGCGCTGGCCAGCTACCGGGCGGTGATGGATCATCCCGGCGGCGTGGTGCTTGGCGGTGACAGCGCCGGCGGCGGGCTCGCCCTGGCGGTGCTGGCCGGAATATTGGCGCAGGGCCTGCGCAAGCCACTGGGGGTGTTTGCCTTTTCGCCCCTGACCGACATGACCTACTCCGGCAACAGCATCGTCGGAAATGCCGGCAGCGACGTGATCCTGCCGGCCGAACGCTGTCATGAGATCGCCGAGATGTACCTTCAGGGCGCCGATCCCGCAGACCCGCGCGCCTCCCCGCTGTTTGCAGAATTCACCGGCGCGCCGCCGGTCTGGCTGACCGCCGCCGACCGCGAGATCCTGCTCGACGACACCCGCCGGATGACGGCGGCGCTGCGCGCGCAGGGCGTCGAAGTCTCCGAGACGATCACCCGGGATCTGCCGCATGTCTGGCCGATCCTGCACAGCTTGCTGCCCGAAGGCCGGGCCACGCTGGGCGATCTGGCGCAGTGGATCAGACGTCTTTCGCCCCGAGAAGCCGGTAGCTGAGCGCCTCGGCGATATGTGGACGGCGCAGGTCGTCGGCGCCGCCGAGATCGGCAATCGTCCGCGCCACCCGCAGCACCCGGTGATAGCCCCGTGCCGAGAGGCCGAAACGCTCTGCGGCCGTCAACAACAGCGCCCGGCCCTCGGTGTCGGGCGTGGCAAAGGCCTCGAGCGCCTTGCCCTGGATGTCGGCATTGACGCGGGTGTCTTCGAGCGCGGCATATCGCGCCGATTGCACCGCGCGGGCAGTGGCGACGCGGGCGGCGACCTCGGCCGAACTGTCGCCGCCCTCGGGCAGGTCGAGATCGGCGAAGGACACCGGCGGCACGTCGACGCGCAGGTCGAACCGGTCCATCAGCGGGCCGGAAATGCGGCCCATGTACTCTTCGCCACATTGCGGCACCCGGGCGCAGGCGCGTGCCGGATCGGGCAGATAACCGCATTTGCAGGGGTTGGCGGCGGCCACCAGCATGAAGCGGCAGGGGTATTTCACATGGGCATTGGCGCGGGCCACCATGACCTCGCCGGTCTCGATCGGCTGGCGCAGGGTTTCAAGCACCATGCGGGGAAATTCGGGAAACTCGTCCATGAAGAGCACGCCATTGTGGGCCAGGCTGATCTCGCCCGGTTTGGCGCCGCGGCCGCCGCCGACGATGGCGGCCATCGAGGCGGTGTGATGCGGCTCGCGAAAGGGGCGGGCGCGGGAAATGCCGCCCTCGTCGAGCAGCCCGGCGAGAGAATGGATCATCGAGGTCTCGAGCGCCTCGGCGGCGGAGAGATCGGGCAGGATGGTGGGCAGGCGCGCGGCCAGCATCGACTTGCCAGAGCCGGGCGTGCCGACCATCAGCAGGTGATGGCGACCGGCGGCGGCGATTTCCAGCGCCCGTTTGGCCCGTTCCTGGCCGCGCACGTCGCGCAGATCACGGCCCTCCGGGACGGCATGGACTTCGCCGGGTTCGGCCGGGGGCAGGGGCGACTGGCCGGTGAAATGGCGCACCACGTCTGCCAGCGTGGCGGCACCGATCACCTGGGTCGCGCCGACCCAGGCGGCCTCTGGCCCCGAGGCGCGCGGGCAGAGCAGGGCGCGGTCATCCTCGGCGGCGGCCATGGCGGCGGGCAGGGCGCCGATCACCGGCACCAGCCCGCCATCGAGCGACAGCTCGCCCAGGGCCACGATCCCGGCAACGGCGTCCTCGGGGATGATCTCGAGCGCCGCCAGAAGCCCCAATGCGATCGGCAGGTCGAAATGCGAGCCTTCCTTGGGCAGGTCGGCGGGCGAGAGGTTGACGGTGATTCGCTTGGACGGCAGGGCGATCGACATCGACGACAACGCCGTGCGCACCCTGTCGCGGGCCTCCGACACCGCCTTGTCAGGCAAGCCGACGATGGAAAAGGCGGGCAGCCCCGGGGTGACGGCGCATTGCACCTCGACCGGGCGCGCCGTCACGCCTTCGAATGCCACCGTATAGGCGCGCGCAACCATGCCACCTCCTCAACCTTTCACGCCTTGACCAAGGTGCCGCGCGAAGGGTTGAGGAAGGGTTAACAGGGGCGAGAGAAGGTTACCGCGCGGCCGCGACCAAGGCGGCAAAGGCGGGCCAGGCGGTGGGGTCGGCCAGGGTCTTGTCGCGGCAGAAGGCGTTGCAAAACCCCCAGGTCCGGCCGCGAAATCCCAGGAAATGCGCCACCGGCGCGCCGGAATAGGGGCAGATGTCATTGACCGAAGACCCCCTGTCCACCGCCTGCGCGGCCTCTGGCGCGGGTCCGGGCCATTGGGTGGTGGCATGTTCCTGGGCATAGCGCGCGAGGGTCTCGCCCCGGACCAGCCCCATGGCGCGAAAGCGGCGGAAGGCCGGATCGGACAGGTGGCGTGCGACATACCGGGCGGCGGTTTCGCCCACCGGCAGACCGTAGCCGGCGATGCGTGCGGCGACCGGTGCGAAAAACGCGTCGGCCACGCAATATTCGCCACAGAGCCAGGGGCCGCCGGATTGGGCGAGGGCAAAGCTCCAGATCTCCTCGATGCGGGCGAGATCGGCGGCCAGCGGTGCCGGCACCGGCACGCCGGCATACGCCAGCCGCAGGTTCATCGGGCAGAGCGTCCGCAAAGTGGCAAAGCCCGCATGCATTTCGGCGGCGAGCGATCGGGCGGTGGCGCGCCGCACCGGATCCATGGGCCAGAGCCCGGCCTCGGGATGGCGGCAGGCCAGCTCTTCTGCGAGCGCCAGCGAATCCCAGGCCAGCCCGCCGCCCGACAGCTCGGCACAGGGCACGGTGCGGGCCGGCGGCAGGGCCAGCTGGGCGGCCACACTCTCTGCTCGGTTGAAGTCGACCACCGCGATCCGGCAGGGAATGTCGAAGCGGTGATAGAGCAGCCAGCCGCGCAGCGACCAGCTGGAATAGGCGTAATCGCCGATATGAAGCGTATCTGTCATCAGAGCAGGTTAGAAACGCGGATTTTCCTTGTCCAACAAAGTTTTGTTCGCATCCGCATCAGCGTTGGTGACGCCATACGGCTAGGGCCGCGCGGCTGAAAATCGAATGTTTTTTCAAGTATTTTTGGTCCGCACCGGAACCGGACCCGTACCTTTGGTGTTTGAAACCAGACATCTACGGAATTGTGGGGAATGGAAATGGCACTCGACGCACTGGATGACAGAACACTGTCCCGCGCCGCCATGAAAGCCGAATTGCTGGACGCGGACACCGAACGCAGGCTCGCCTATGCATGGCGGGACGAGCGAGACGAGGTTGCGCTGCACCGGCTGATCACGGCCTACATGCGGCTGGCGATTTCCATGGCCTCGAAGTTCCGGCGCTACGGCGCACCGATGAACGATCTGATTCAGGAAGCGGGACTTGGGCTGATGAAAGCGGCCGACAAGTTCGACCCCGACCGCGGGGTACGCTTTTCGACCTATGCGGTCTGGTGGATCAAGGCTTCGATCCAGGATTACGTGATGCGCAACTGGTCGATGGTGCGCACCGGCTCCACTTCGTCGCAGAAGTCGCTGTTTTTCAACCTGCGCCGGGTCCAGGCCCGGATCGAACGCGAAGCGGCGGCCGAGGGCGGCGAGTTGGATCGCAACCAGATGCGTCACAAGATCGCCTCCGAGATCGGCGTGCCGCTGGCGGATGTCGAGATGATGGAAGGCCGGCTGTCGGGCTCGGATTTCTCGCTCAACGCGACCCAGTCCACCGAGGACGAGGGCCGCGAATGGATCGACACCATCGAGGACGAAGGCCCGCAGGCCGCCGAGCAGGTCGAGCTTGAGCATGATATCGAGCAGCTGCGCAACTGGCTGGTGGCCGCGATGGGCGATCTGAACCAGCGCGAGCGTTTCATCGTGCAGGAGCGCAAGCTCCGCGACAAGCCGCGCACGCTCGAGAGCCTCGGCAGCGAGCTGAGCCTGTCGAAAGAGCGGGTGCGCCAACTCGAGGCGGCGGCGTTTCAGAAAATGCGGAAATCGCTTGAAGGTCAGAGCAAGGAAGTTCACGACTTCCTCGCATGAGGATTCTGTTTTTCGTCTGGTTGATGAGTTTGACCCCGGTCGCCCTGGCGGCCGGGGCTTTTGATGTGCATGTCCTGGGCGAGGTGCACGACAATCCGGCGCATCATGCCGAGCAGGCCCGGCGGGTGACCGAGATCGTCCCGGCGGCGCTGGTGTTCGAGATGCTGACCGAGGCACAGGCGGCTCGCGCCCTGCCGGAACTACGCGGCGATCCGACGGCCCTGGAAGAGGCGCTGGGCTGGGCCGAGAGCGGCTGGCCCGATTTCACGATGTATTACCCGGTGTTTGCGGCGGCGCCCGAGGCGCGGATCCTTGGCGCGGCGGTGCCCCGCGCGGCGGCGCGCGCGGCGATGCGTGACGGTCTGGCTGCCACCTTTGGCGATGAGGTCGGGCGGTACGGGCTGACAGAGGCGTTACCCCCGGCCGAGCAGGCGCAGCGCGAGACCCTGCAACAGGAGGCGCATTGCGGTGCGCTGCCCGACGAGATGCTGCCGGCGATGGTGGCGGTGCAGCGGCTGCGCGACGCGGCGCTGGCGCGGGCGGTGGTCCGGGCGCTGGCGGCGACCGGCGGGCCGGTGGCGGTGATTACCGGCAACGGCCATGCGCGCCGCGACTGGGGCCTGCCGCGCGTACTGGCGCGGGTGGCGCCCGAGGCACGGGTGCACGTGCTGTTGCAGGGCGAGGAGGACGTGGTGCCCGAGGGCGGCCATGACGAGGTGGTTTTTGCCCCGGCGGCGCCGCGCGAGGATCCCTGCGCGGCCTTCCGGTAGCGGGTTCTTCCGCCCTTGCGGGTCTCATTGCAAAGGCCGTAGGGTCGGCGCGATGTTTTTGGAGGCCGGGAATGTTGGCGGGCAAGCGGATACTTCTGATTATCGGCGGCGGAATCGCGGCTTACAAGGGCCTCGACCTGATCCGGCGGCTGCGCGAGCGCGGTGCGACGGTGACCCCGGTGATGACCCGCGCGGCCGAGCAATTCGTCACCCCGCTCAGCGTCTCGGCGCTGGCCGGAGAGGCGGTGCACCGCGATCTCTTCGACCTGACGAAAGAGGCCGAGATGGGCCATATCCAGCTCAGCCGGGTGGCCGATCTGGTGCTGGTGGTGCCGGCGACGGCGGACTTGATGGCCAAGATGGTCTCCGGGCTGGCCGGCGATCTGGCGACGACGCTGCTGATGGCGACCGATACGCCGGTGATGATCGCCCCGGCGATGAACGTGCGGATGTGGCAGCACCCGGCGACGCAGCGCAATCTTGCGGTGCTAAAAGCGGACGGCGTGACCGTGGTGGGCCCCGATGACGGCGACATGGCCTGTGGCGAATTCGGCCCCGGGCGGCTCTCGGAAGTGCCGGATATCCTGGCGGCGGTAGAGCGGCATTTCGCGGCGGGGCCGCTGGCGGGCCAGCGGGTGCTGGTGACCTCGGGGCCGACGCATGAGCCGATCGATCCGGTGCGCTATATCGCAAACCGGTCCTCCGGCGCGCAGGGCACGGCAATCGCCGAGGCGCTGTTGCGGCTGGGGGCGGAGGTGATCTTTGTCACCGGTCCGGCGGATGTGGCGCCGCCCGATGGTGTTGCGCTGCACCGGGTCGAGACCGCGCGGCAGATGCTGGACGCGGTGCAGGCGGCCTTGCCGGTGGATGCGGCGGTGTTCGCGGCGGCGGTGGCGGATTGGCGCGTCCGCGAGGCGTCGGACCGCAAGATCAAGAAACAGGCCGGCACGCTGCCGGCGCTGCATTTCGACGAGAACCCGGACATCCTGGCCACGGTGGCGCAGATGGCGACCGGGCGGCCCGGGCTGGTGGTGGGCTTTGCCGCCGAGACAAATGACGTGGTGGAAAATGCCACTGCGAAACGGGCACGCAAGGGCTGCGACTGGATCGTCGCCAACGATGTGCGGCCCGAGACCGGGATCATGGGCGGGGCCGAGAATGCCGTTACGCTGATCACCTCCGAGGGCGCCGAGGCCTGGCCGCGCATGGGCAAGCGCGCGGTGGCGGAGCGACTGGCAGAACGGCTGGCGGCGGCGCTGGGCTGAGACGGCGGGATGGCGTATTTTTGAAAGAGAAGAAGGACAGGGCGTGGTTGCTTTGAACATCATGTGGGACCAAGGCGCGGATGTGTCGCTGGGGCTGCCGCGATATGAAACCGCGGGGGCGGCGGGGGCGGATCTCCGGGCGCATTTGCCGGAGCAGCGGCCCCTGGTGCTGGCGCCGGGCGCAAGGGCGCTGGTGCCCACCGGGCTGCGCCTGGCCGTGCCTTTGGGGTACGAGGTGCAGATCCGGCCGCGCTCCGGGCTGGCGTTGAAGTATGGCGTAACCCTGGCCAATGCGCCCGGCACGATCGACAGCGATTATCGCGGCCCGCTGGGGGTGATCCTGCTCAATGCCGGGCAGGCGGATTTCGAGGTCACCCACGGAATGCGGATCGCGCAGATGGTGCTGGCGCCGGTGGTGCAGGCCGATTTCGCGCTGGTCGAGACCCTGGACGAGACCGTGCGCGGGGCGGGGGGCTTTGGCTCTACCGGGGCCGGCTGATGCTGCTGGTTCTGGCGCTGGCGGCGGCGATCTGGGGCCTGGGCTGGGCGCTCGGTCTGCCCCGGGCGGCGCGCTGGCCGCTGATCGGGCTGCTGTTTGTCGCCGTGCTGGGCATCCAGTTCCTGTTTCCCCAGGGGCATGCGCTGCGGGCGGCCACCGGCGGCGAGCCGGCGCTCTGGCTCTTGCTGGCGGGCTTTGTCGCGGTCATCCTGGCCTATCGCCACCTGCTGGGACGGGTGCGGGCCCGGGCGCAGGGGCAGGAGGCGCCGCCTCCGCCGGCGGCGGCGCAGGAGGGGCCGATGGGCGAGGCGGAGCTGGAGCGTTATGCCCGCCACATCGTGCTGCGCGAGTTGGGCGGACCGGGCCAGCAGCGGCTGCGCCGGGCGCGGGTGCTGGTGATCGGCGCCGGCGGGCTGGGCGCCCCGGCGCTGCAATATCTGGCGGCGGCCGGGGTCGGCACGCTCGGGGTGATCGACGACGACGTGGTCGAGAATGCCAACCTGCAACGCCAGGTGATCCACCGTGACGGCGATATCGGCACGCCCAAGGTGTTCAGCGCCCGGGCCGCGATGATGGCGCAAAATCCCTATGCCCGGGTGCTGCCCTATCACCGGCGGCTGACCAAAGAGGTGGCCGATGACCTGTTCGCCGAATTCGACCTGGTGCTCGACGGCACCGACAATTTCGACACCCGCTACCTGGCCAACCGGGCGGCGGTGCGGGCCGGCATCCCGCTGATCTCGGGCGCGCTGTCGCAATGGGAGGGCCAGCTTTCGGTGTTCGATCCGGCGCGTGGCACCCCCTGTTACCAATGCCTCTTTCCCGAGCCGCCCGCCCCCGGCCTTGCGCCCTCCTGTGCCGAGGCCGGGGTGCTGGGCCCGTTGCCCGGCGTGGTCGGCGCGATGATGGCGGTCGAGGCGGTCAAGGTGCTGGCTGATGCCGGCGCGCCGCTTCGGGGCGAGATGCTGATTTATGATGCGCTGTGGTCCGAGACCCGCAAGATCGCCCTGAAACGGCGCGCGGAATGTCCGGTCTGTGGCGGAGCAAAAGGAACCACATCATGACAAATCCCCTGCTGGCCGAGTGGACGGGCCCCTTCGGCCTGCCGCCCTTCGACGCCATCGAGGACGCCGATTTCGGCCCCGCCCTGGAGGCTGCGCTGGCCGAGGATCTGGCCGAGGTCGTAGGGGTCGCAGATGCCGCCGAGCCGCCGACCTTCGCCAATACCATCGAGGGGCTGATGTGCTGTGGCGCGACGCTCGACCGGGTGACCGGGGTGTTCTTCAACCTTGCCGGCAGCGACAGCACGCCCGCGCGCGAGGCGCTGATGCGGGAGTATTCGCCGAAACTGGCCGCCCATGCGGCGGCGATCTATGGCAACCGGCCGCTGTTCGACCGCATCCGCAGCCTCTGGGAGCGCCGCGAGACGCTTGGGCTGAACGACGAGCAGGCGCGCGTGCTGATGCTGGTGCACCGCAATTTCATCCGCGCCGGGGCCGCGCTGGAGGGCGACGACGCGGCGCGGATGACCGCGATCAAGCAGCGGCTGGCGGTGCTGGGCACCAGCTTTACCCAGAACCTGCTGGCGGATGAGCGCGACTGGTCGATGCCGCTGTCCGAGGCCGATCTAGTGGGTTTGCCGGGCTTTGTCGTGGCTGCGGCCCGCGCGGCCGGAGAGGAGCGCGGCGCCGCCGGCCCGGTGCTCACCCTGTCGCGTTCGCTGATCGTGCCGTTCCTGCAATTCTCGCCGCGGCGTGACCTGCGCGAGCGGGCCTACAAGGCCTGGGTGGCGCGCGGCGCCGGTGGCGGGGCGACCGACAACCGCGAGATTGCCGCCGAGATCCTCGGGCTGCGGCAGGAGCGGGCGGCACTTCTGGGCTACGCCGATTTCGCCAGCTACAAGCTCGAAACCGAGATGGCCGGCACGCCTGCGAAGGTGCGCGCGCTGCTCTCGGCGGTCTGGGCGCCGGCCCGGGCCCAGGCGGAGGCCGATGCGCAGCTGCTCGAAGAGCGGATGCACGCCGATGGTGTCAACGCTGCGTTGGCACCCTGGGACTGGCGCTACTACGCCGAGAAACGGCGCAAGGCCGAACATGATCTCGACGACGCGGCGCTCAAGCCCTATCTGCAACTGGACCGGATGATCGAGGCCGCTTTCGATTGTGCCAACCGGTTGTTCGGGCTGGAGTTCCGGGCGCTCGATCTGCCGCTCTATCACCCCGACGCCCGGGCCTGGGAGGTGACGCGGGGTGGTGCGCATGTGGCGGTGTTCATCGGCGATTACTTTGCCCGTGGCTCCAAGCGTTCGGGCGCCTGGTGTTCGGCGATGCGGATGCAGGGCAAGTTCCCGAAGGTGCAGCACCCGGTGGTCGTCAACGTCTGCAACTTTGCCAAGGGCACCCCGGCACTGCTGTCTTATGACGATGCGCGCACGCTGTTCCACGAGTTCGGCCATGCGCTGCACCAGATGCTGTCGGATGTCACCTACGAGATGGTTGCCGGCACCTCGGTGGCGCGCGATTTCGTCGAACTGCCAAGCCAGCTCTTCGAGCATTGGCTCGAGGTGCCCGAGGTGCTGCGCCGTTTCGCCACCCATGTCGAGACCGGGGACGCCATGCCGCAGGAAATGCTCGACAAGGTGCTGAAGGCCGCAAACTTCGATCAGGGGTTCCAGACGGTGGAATATGTCGCCTCGGCGCTGGTCGACCTGGCGTTTCACGAAGGCGCGGCGCCGGCCGATCCGATGGCGAAACAGGCCGAGGTGCTGGCGGCGCTCGAGATGCCCGCCGCCATCGGCATGCGCCACGCCACGCCGCATTTCGCCCATGTCTTTGCCGGCGACGGCTATTCCAGCGGCTATTACAGCTACATGTGGTCCGAGGTGATGGACGCCGACGCCTTTGCCGCCTTCGAAGACGCCGGCGGCGCCTTTGATCCCGAAATGGCGCGGAAACTGGAAAAACACATCCTCTCGGCCGGCGGTTCGCAGGAGGCCGAGGCGCTCTATCTCGCCTTCCGTGGTCGCATGCCGGGCGTCGAGGCGTTGCTCAAGGGGCGCGGCCTGGCCAGCTGATCCCCGGCCCTCAGAATTCCAGACGTTCGAGGCTGTAGCCCCGGCGCTGCAACTGGTTGAGCAGCCCGCTCTCGCCCATCAGATGCGCCGCGCCCACCGCCACCATCAGGCGGTCTTCCGGCGCCGCTTCGATCACCTCGATCCAGGCCAGGTTGCGGTCGGTCAGCAGCTTGTCCTCCATCTCGTCGAGCATCGCCTCGGTCTGCGCCTCCGGCAGATCGAGATGGGCAAACGTCATCATCCGCGACACTTGCCAGTTGTCGGAATGCGCCTCGTCGAAATAGCCGTTGACCGTGGTCACCAGCAGATCGGCGCCGGTGGCCTCGGGAAAAACGCCAAGCCGCAGCATGTCGAGCTGTTCTTCCAGCGGCTCTTCGTTGAACACCCGGAAGACCGTGTCATAGGCCTCGATCGAGCTGCGCGGCACCCCGGCCTCGGTGGCGACCGCTTCGATCCGCGCATCGAGCCCGCCACCGTCCTTCATCAGATCCATCGCGCAGCCCGGCAGCGCCAGCACCAGCGACAGATACCAGGGCTGCATCTTGGCCGCCATCACCGGCGGGATGCCGCGGCTGCGGGCGGCTTCGGCCAGCGCCTGCCAGTCGTCTTCCGCAAGCAGCTCGGGCAGCGAGGTCTCCTGCAACAGCAACAGCGAGGTATCGGCTGCCAGATTGCGCTCCAGCGCCTTGCGGTCTTCGGCGTTGGCCTCGAGAAACAGGCGCTCGGCGCGTTCGATATTGGGTGTCAGCCGGTCCATCACCGGGTCGAGCCGCGGGTCGGGGATGTGGATCGTGCCGACCAGATCGATCACCCGGTCGCCGCGACTTGCGCGCCAGCGGTTGCCCTCGGGAAAAGGCGTCTGTTCCGCCGCCTGCGTCAGCGCCGCCTGTTGTGCCGGCGAGAGGCCGGCGCGCAGGTCGGTGCCTTCGCAACCGGCCCAGAGGGCCTGCGGCAAGAGCGCGATCAGGGCAGAGATAAGCAAGCGCAAACCGGATACTCCTAGTCTGGGTCAGTAGACGGCGGTGATCTCGTGGCGGGTGTCGTTGAATTCGAAACTGTCGCCGGCGCCCAGGCCCTGCATGGCGCGAAAGATCGGCGCGGCGGGGGAAATGCCCATCACCTTGCGGCCATCGAGATCAAACTCGGGTGTCGCCACGCAGACCACCAGCATGCGGCCATCGAGCTCGACGGCGGCACCGGCGGTGACCTCTTCCTTGGCGCCGAAATCGATCTCGTTCAGCCGGCGCAGCCGCGCCTCGTCGTCATGCATTGCCTCGTCCCAGGCGGCAGCCAGCTCGCCGTTCGATTCCGCCCGGCTCTGCTGATCGTGATCCAGCGGCTCGTCACCGGTGACACGGGCCTCGGCGACGAGAGTTTCGTATTTCTCGCGCGCGGCTTCGTAATCGGCGCGGGTGAGTTCGAGAAGGCGGGTCTTGAGCACGGATTTGTCCATGGTGTCTCCGTTCTTTCATCGGGGTGTCAGGTGCCGCAAAAGGTCTTGTAGGGGCCGAAATCCCGAGGCGCCGGGCGGGCGTAATCCTCGAGCCCGGCGCGCTCCTGGTACGGCGCGCGCAACACTTCGAGCAGCCGGGTGATCGGCCCCATGTCGCCCTCGGTCTCGGCCGCAGTCAGCGCCTCTTCGACCTTGTGATTGCGCGGGATATAGATCGGATTGACCGCCGCCATCGCCGAGCGGCGATCCGCCGGATCGCGGCCCTCGCGCGCCAGCCGTTCGCGCCAGTGCGGCAGCCATTCGCGGATCGCCGAGGCGTCGTCGAAAAGATCGGTCACCACCGTCTCATCGCCTGCGATGGCGTCGGGCAAGTGGCGGAAAAACAGCGTATGGTCCACGGATTGCCCCGACATCGCGGCATAAAGCGCGTTGACGAAGCCGATGTCGCTGTCGTCGCCCTCGGTCAGCCCGATCTTGGCACGCGCGCCGTCGAGCCACTGCGCGGAGTAGATCTCGGGAAACTCCTCGAGTTCTTCTGTGGCCAGACGCACCGCCTCTTCCTGATCTTCGTGCAGCAGCGGCACCAGCGTCTCGGCCAGCCGCGCCAGGTTCCACTGCGCGATGACCGGCTGTTTGCCATAGGCATAGCGCCCGCCATGGTCGATCGAGGAGAACACCGCCTTGGCATCGAAAGTATCGATAAAGGCGCAGGGGCCGTAATCGATGGTCTCGCCCGAGATTGTCATGTTGTCGGTGTTCATCACCCCGTGAACAAAGCCCACATGCATCCACTGCGCGATCAGCGCCGCCTGGCGCCGGATCACCGCGCGCAGAAAGCCGAGATAGCGGTCGTCCGTGCCGGCCAGCGCGGGATCGTGGCGCGCGATGGCGTACTCGGCCAGCTGGCGCACCCGGTCACGTTCGCCCCGGGCGGCAAAGAACTGAAAGGTGCCGACCCGCAGGTGTGAGGCGGCCACCCGGGCCAGCACCGCGCCGGGCTTGGCACTTTCGCGCCAGACCGTCTCGCCGGTGGTCACCGCCGAGAGCGCGCGGGTGGTGGGGATGCCCAGCGCATGCATCGCCTCGCCGATGACGAATTCGCGCAGCACCGGACCGAGCACCGCCTTGCCATCGCCGCCGCGTGAAAACGGCGTGCGGCCGGACCCCTTGAGATGCAGGTCGCGGCGATTGCCGTCGCGGTCGATCACCTCGCCCAGAAGGATCGCCCGCCCATCGCCGAGCCGCGGCGAGAAGCCACCGAACTGGTGCCCGGCATAGGCCTGCGCCAGCGTCTCGGCGCCGTCGGGGGCGCGGGCGCCGGCGAGGATCGCCGCGCCTTCGTCGCTGTCGAGCGCATCGGCGTCGAGGTTCAGCGCCTCGGCCAGCTCGGCATTCAGCAACACGATGCGCGGTTCCGGCACCTTGTCGCCCTCCCAGGGGACATAGAAGCCGTCAAGCTCGCGCGCGTAGCTGTTGTCGAAGGTGAAATCCGGCGTGTGATGTGTCATATCTGTAAGGTGTGTCGGTTGCGGCGGATTTCCAAGGGGCGATCGCGCTTTCCGCAGCGCGGCCGACAGCAATGCAGCCGCGGCGGCCCTGCGCGGGCGCGGTCGAGGTGCCGGGACGCCGGCCGGGTCCGCAGGGCCGAGCTCGGGCCGCCTGTGGCGAGAGGCCCCGGGTCGCGCCCGGGGCGGGGGTGGACACCGACGCCTGTCCCGGGCGTGCCCCGGGACCTCGCCGTCAGACCGGCTTATTCCGCCGCAGAGCGCCGGGGCAGTACCCAGTGCTTGCGCGGGAAGTGGCAGGTATAGCCGCCGGGGAAGCGTTCGAGGTAATCCTGATGCTCCGGCTCGGCCTCCCAGAAATCGCCCACCGGCTCGACCTCGGTCACCACCTTGCCGGGCCAGATGCCCGAGGCGTCGACATCGGCAATGGTATCGAGCGCCACCTCTTTCTGCGCCTCGTCCACGTAGTAGATTGCCGACCGATAGCTCATCCCGCGGTCATTGCCCTGCTGGTTCAGGGTCGACGGGTCGTGAATCTGGAAAAAGAACTCCAGCAGCGCGCGAAAGGAAATCTGGTCGGGATCATAGCTGATCTCGATCCCTTCGGCATGGGTGCCGTGGTTGCGATAGGTGGCATTGGGCACGTCGCCGCCGGTATAGCCGACGCGGGTGGATGTCACCCCCGGCAGCTTGCGGATCAGATCCTGCATCCCCCAGAAGCAGCCGCCGGCCAGCACGGCGCGTTTCACTGTCTCACTCATTGGGTCACCTCCTCGACCTGATCGAGATATTTGCCATAGCCCTCGGCCTCCATGTCATCGCGGTGGATGAAACGCAGCGAGGCGGAGTTGATGCAGTAACGCAGCCCGCCCCGGTCGCGCGGACCATCGGGAAAGACATGACCGAGGTGGCTGTCGCCATGGGTCGAGCGGACCTCGGTGCGGATCATGCCATGCGTGGTATCGCGCAGCTCATTGACATGGGCAGGCTCGATCGGCTTGGTGAAGCTGGGCCAGCCGCAGCCGGAGTCGAACTTGTCGGTGGAGGCAAACAGCGGCTCGCCCGACACGATGTCGACGTAGATCCCCGGCTCCTTGCTGTCGTTGTACTTGCCGGTGAACGGCCGCTCGGTGCCATTCTCCTGCGTCACCCGGTATTCCTCGGGGCTGAGCGCGGCGATCGCGTCAGCGGATTTGTCATATGTCACGTCGGACCCCTCCAGTTTTCTCCGTTGCAGCGAATGTGGGGTGGCGGGGTCGGTTTGTCCAATATCTGTCACTGCCGTCACGGCGGCGTGAGCGGGGGCGGTATCGAGGCGGGCGGTCCCGGGGAAAACCGGGGCCGCGCCATTTGGGGCCGCGAGGCCCCGGGGCAGGCCCGGGGCGGGGTCAGGCGGCCTGGGCCCCGTCCGGCACCTTGGCGCCGGTCATGTAGGCGACGGCGTCGGACATGCTGTGATCCTTGGGGTTGATCACGCAGAGCCGCTTGCCCAGCCGGTGGACGTGGATCCGGTCGGCGACCTCGAAGACATGCGGCATGTTGTGGCTGATCAGGATGATCGGGATGCCGCGCGACTTCACGTCCTGGATCAGCTCCAGCACCTTGCGGCTCTCCTTGACGCCGAGCGCCGCCGTCGGCTCGTCGAGGATGATGACCTTGGAGCCGAAGGCCGCCGCGCGGGCCACCGCCACCCCCTGACGCTGGCCGCCCGAGAGCGTCTCGACCGCCTGGTTGATGTTCTGGATCGTCATCAGGCCCAGCTCCGACAGCTTCTCGCGGGCGAACCGCTCCATCTCCTTCTTGTCGAGCTTTCGGAACCACTTGCCCATGAAGTCCTGGCGCACGATCTCGCGGCCCATGAACATGTTGTCGGCGATCGACAGGGCGGGCGACATGGCCAGCGTCTGGTACACGGTCTCGATCCCGGCGTTGCGGGCGTCGATCGGCGAGTGGAAGTTGACCGGCTTGCCGTCCAGCTCCACCGTGCCCTCGTCGGGGATCACTGCGCCCGAGACCGCCTTGATCAGCGTCGACTTGCCGGCACCGTTGTCGCCGATCACCGCGAGGATCTCGCCCGGATAGAGGTCGAAGTCACAATGATCGAGTGCCGTCACCTTGCCGTAGCGCTTGGTCAGGTTGCGTCCCTTGAGTATCGGTTCCATTATGCTGTCACCTTTCTGATCCACTGGTCCACGGCCACGGCGGCGATGATCAGCGC
>Ga0208059_1000026_pt1 | contig 113734 bp, 113 predicted proteins | sample DeeseametaMP0959_FD_184199 | JGI IMG/M metagenome (GOLD analysis project Ga0208059, IMG submission 184199) | Marine microbial communities from the Deep Indian Ocean - MP0959 (SPAdes) | ecosystem: Environmental > Aquatic > Marine > Oceanic | place: East of Madagascar, South Indian Ocean...
TCCGCGCCTGCCACGCTTGCCAAGCCCGAAACCGACGACTACCAAAATCAAACCGGCAGACTCTCGTCATGAGCGAGGGACCAGCGGGGGGCAGGTCACCAGCCTTCGCGCGTTGGGCTTGCGCATCAAGTGCCTTCTGCGCCAAATTCTCGGCACCTCCGGCAAGCACCTCAAGCTCCCGAGATGCATAGCCAGTGTCATAATCACCATCTGAGATGAAATCCGCCACCATGACCCTCGCAGCCATACAGGCCAGTGAGGTTGCAGGAAAATGGCGAACACAGTATTCCATCACCGCGACAACTTCCCAATTTTCGCCGTACTCAGACGCCAGCCATTGAGCCCCTTCGTTGCCAAGCCAATTCAGCACCTCTTTGCTTGTCTTGAAGTTTTCGTACACCCCGGCGCCGTGAAGGGCGTCATAAATCAGAAAATACGGCGGCTCCCCGCGGCCCAAAATCGACACCGCCGTTTCGATACTAAGTTTTCCAGTTTCGAAATCTCTGGACTTCGGGCGCAAATCTTCCCAAAAGTCGATTTCAGCACCAATTGGATACTCTGAAACCGCGTTTTCTGCGTTCTCGGCGCACGCAAAAAATTGTAAAAAAGTGCGCTCACTGTCGAAGCTGGGTTTCGTCGTGACATGCACAGCCCACAATTTCTCACGTGACTGAACCGCGCGCTTGATATCTTCTGAATCTGCCGGGCCAAGATGCTCGATTTTCGGCCTCATCAGGTCGCCATCAAGCAACTCAAGAATTCGTACCGCCAAAACGGTTTCTTTGCGGTTCGCACAGGTCCACTTGTTTATCTCTGTCACCTCACGTCTCCAACTTGGCGACAAAGCACGACCACTGCCCCATCAACTCCCGCCGCCGCTCCAGCAAATCCGACCGGGCATAAGCCCGCTCCACATCCGTTCCGAATTGATGCGCCAGCGCCGCCTCTGCGACCTCACGCGGCGCGCCTGCCGCCTCTGCCGCCCAATCGCGGAACGTGCTGCGAAACCCATGCACGGTGAAATTCCCGCGCCCCATGCGCCGCAACAGCATCAACATCGACATGTTAGACAAGGGCCGGTGCCGCTTCTGCCCCTCGAAGACATAGGTCGACGCCATCGCTCGCATCGGCGCAAGTATCCGCAGCATTTCATCTGTTAACGGCACCCGATGCGCCACGCCGGTCTTCATCCGCTCTGCCGGGATCGTCCAATGCCGGGCTGCCTCGTCCACCTCCTGCCAGGTCATGCCCAGCACTTCGGAGGTGCGGCAGGCGCTGAGAATAGTGAATTGCAGCGCCTTGGCCGCCGTGGCCGTGCGCCCCTCCAACGCGGCATAGAAGGCTGGCACGTCGCGCCACGACATCGCGTCGTGATGCACCGGCTTGGCTTTCACCTTGGGCAGAACCTCAGCCTCCTTCAGCGCCGTGACCGGGTTCTCCCCGTCGCGGAAGCCTGACGACTTGGCCACGTCCAGCACGGTCTTGAGGCGCTGCATCAGCCGCCGCGCGGTTTCATGCTTCACCGTCCAGATGGGCGAAAGGCACATCAGCACTTCGGGCTGGCCGATGCTGTCCACCGGCATCCGGCCAATCTTGGGAAAGGCATAGTCGCGCAGGGTGTTCAGCCATTGCTGGCCGTGCTTCGGGTTTTTCCACGTCGGCAGGCGGTCGATATGCACCTGCCGCGCCAGCTCCTCGAAGGTCGGCACCTCGCGCTGGGCGTTGAAACGCGGGTTCAGCCCCGCCTTGGCCATGCGGCGATATTCCAGCGCCCTCTCGCGGGCTTGGTTCAGGGTGACCACATCCGCCCCGCCCAAGCCAAAGTCGGTGCGCAGCGGCGCGCCCGCGCGGTTTTTCTGCCCCTTCACCGTGACGCGGACAATCCAGCGCCGGGCGCCGGAGGGATCGACAACGAGGTACAGCCCCGCGCCATCGCCATGCCGCCCCGGCCCCAGGTTCTCTACCAGCCGTTTCGTGAGTTTGCCGCCAAGCGCCGCCACGGAAGATACCACCATTCATACCACACAAGAAAAGCATACAGGCAGTGCCGAACGAAATCTAATAAAACCTCAGACAAAGAGAAAGCCCCGCGTTCGCAGGGCCTTAAGCGGCTTTAGATGGTCTGGAAAAATCGGGTGAAAAGTGTGGGTGGCGGAGACGAAGGGATTCGAACCCTCGAGACGGTTTCCCGCCTACTCCCTTAGCAGGGGAGCGCCTTCGACCACTCGGCCACGTCTCCGCCGACGCGTATATCCAAGCCAACGTCCGGATTACAAGGCAAAACTGCCCCGTGCCGAAAAAACCTCTCGACTGGCCGGACCTGCCCCGGATTGCACCCAGTCACGACGCGCGCCCGCAGGGGCGGCGGCGGTTCGGCCCGGATCACTGCGGGCCAGTCGTTCGGGCCCGCCCATCCGATTGCCGGGGCGGCGGTTGCGGCGAGATCGTCTGTGGCGACCTCCTGGCACGAGGACCGAAACGGCGCAGGTTTGCCCTGGGGCTGTCGGAGCGTATACAGGGCCGGGGCGAAACTCCGGCGCGCCGGACAAGCGGGCGGTACTGCGGCCGGGACGCCGCAATTGAAGGGAGGGACGCATCCCATGCGGATGACGAAACAGGACGCCCTCGGGCGGTTGCAGCGGCTGATCGACCGCGCAGCGCCGGCTTCGGGCGACAGGTTGCCGACCGAGCGCCGCATGGCCGAGACCCTGGGATGCAGCCGGGCGACGCTGCGTGCCGCGCTGGCCGAGCTCGAATCCCGGGGCCAGATCTGGCGGCGGGTCGGCCAGGGCACCTTTCGCGGCCGGGCGCCGATCGGCCAGCCGCTCCGGGATGCGATCCTGATCGAAGCAACCACGTCGCTCGACCTGATGGATGCGCGGGTGTTGCTCGAACCGCAGGTCGCGGCGGCCGCCGCCGAACGGCGCGAGCCGGCCGACATCGCGCATCTGCGCGACCGGGTCGCCGCCGGGCGCCGGGCGGGCGATCACGCGGCCTGCGAACGCGCAGACGACGCCTTTCACCAGGCGATTGCCGAAGTGACGCGCAATCCGGTGCTGATCGCCCTCCTGCGGCATTTTTCCGGCACGCGCTGCCGGTCGGTGTGGCAGCGGGAATGGGACCGCACCTACCGGCGGGTCGGCGTCGATGCCTTTCGTCACGTTCATTCCGATCAGCACCAGGCGATTGTCGATGCCATTGCCGCCGGTGATGCCGAGGCGGCCCGACGCGAGATGGCCGGCCACCTGGCGCTGGTGCGACAGGCCATCAGGGCCGCCTCTTCCGGCCCGGACTGAGTGATCAGCGGGCGCGGATGCGGCGGCTGCGGCGGCGGCCCGGCGCGATGCCGGGGCGGTTGGCCGGCAACCGCTCGCGCCAGAAGACATAGAGCCCCGAGCCCAGGATGATGGCAATCCCGACCCAGGTCCAGAGGTCGGGGAAATCGCCAAAGACCAGATAGCCTGCCGCCGTGGCGCCGACGATCTCGAGGTACTGGAACGGCGCCAAGGTGCCGGCCTCGGCCCGGCGGAAGGCCTCGGCGATCAGAACAAAGCTGGTGGCGGCAAAGGCCCCGGCGCCGAGGATCGCCATCCAGCCGGCGGGCGGCAGGGCCGCGAAACTCGCCGTGACCGCCCCTGCGGACCCGAAGACAAGCGTCAGCCCGCCCATACCGAGACAGGCATAGAAGGTGGCGCCGCATTGCACCGTCAGGGCCGAGCGCAGCTTCGAGGCGCGGCGCAGCACGATCATGTTCAGCGCATAGGCGACGGCGGCCAGAAGCGGCAGCAGGGCCGCCGCGCCAAATCCGCCTCCGGGGCGGATCACGATCACCGCGCCAATCAGCCCGATGCCCACCGCCGCCATCCGGCGTGCGCCGACCTTTTCGCCCAGAAGCGGCCCGACCAGCGCGGTCAGGATCAGCGGCTCGACAAAGAAGATGGCAATCGCCGTGGCGATCGGCATCACCGAGAAGGCCCAGATCAGGCTGCCCAGCGTCACCATCACCAGGCCGCCGGACAGGGCGACAACCGGCGAAAACATCGGCCCGCGCAGGCGATGGCGCAGCAGCAGCGCCGCCGGCACGAGAAACAGCGCCTGGGCCAGCAACCGCGCCAGCGTCACTTCGGCCGGGTGCAAATCGGCGGTCAGCACCTTGGCAAAGGTGTCGCCAATGGGCAGCAGCAGCATGGCCAGGGCCATGAAGATCATCCCGAGTGTCGAGTCGGACATGGATCACCTCACGAATGACAGGCCCGCAAGCGGGCCGGATGTCCGGGCGTTCAGGACGGAGAATACGGGCTTTGGACGCGCGACTGCGGCGGCGACGCCATCGCGCGCCTCGCGGCTTTCTGTCTGTCTAGGGGCCGCGGCGCGACGGATCAACCCGCGCGGCCGCTGTCAGAGCGCAAAGAACACGACGGTCAGCACCGCGCCGATGGCGACGATCAGCAGCCGCAACAGATCCATGCGCCGGATGCGACGCGCCTGGCGCGCGCCGATATAGCCGCCCAGCGTCGTCGCCAGCGCCAGCACCACGGCCGATTCCCAGGCGATCAGCCCGGCGGTGGCATAGGTCGTCACCGACACCAACGACAGCACGGCCGACAGCAGGTTTTTCAGCCCGTTCATGTTGTGCAGGTTCTCGAAGCCGATCAGGCTGAAGGCGGCGAGCAGCATGATCCCCAGCCCGCCGTTGAAATAGCCGCCATAGCCCGCCACCAGAAGCAACGCCACGGCCGACACCAGCGGGCCGATCACCGCGTGGCCCCGCGCCCGCACCGCCGCCACCAGCCGCGGCCCCAGTGCAAAGAGCAGCGTCGCGGTGAGCAGCAGCCAGGGCACAATGCCGACAAAGGCGTCGCCAGGCGTGATCAGCAACAGCCCCGCCCCAGCCAGGCCGCCCAGAGCCGAGACCAGCACGATGGCCCGCAACGGCAGGCTGCCCTCGGCGCGGATGTCGTGCCGGTAGGCCCAGGCGCTGCCGATATAGCCGGGCAGCGCCGTCAGGGTGGCGGTGGCATTGGCCATGATCGGCGGCACCCCCAGCCAGACCAGCGCCGGAAAGCTGAGCAGCGTTCCACCGCCGGCGATGGCGTTGATCATCCCGGCCAGAAGGCCCGCGATGACAAGTACGGCATAAGACAGCATTCCAGGCTCCTCGCGTCGACGTTTCCGCCCTATGCCGCAGATGGGATTGGTCTGCAAATTGGTTCGTTCGCGACCACGGGGCCCCGCCCGCATTTTCCGGTTCTGCCATCCGACGAACCACGCATGCCGGTTTTCTCGCTGAAGACGCCGGTGCCGGGCAGAAATGCCAAAATCTCGCGTGCGCCCCGGAATGCTTCTGATATTCCATAGACATGGATATCGTATTGATCACCACCATTATCGCATCGCTGTTCCTGGTCATCGGCGCGGCCGAGCCCTTGGCGGCGCGATTGCGCCTGCCCTACAGCGTGATCCTCGCGGTGCTCGGGGTAATGATCGGCCTTGGTGCCACGTTTTTCCTGCGCACCCAGCTCACCGATGCGCTCAATCCGGTGGCCGAGGCGATCCTCGGGCTGCCGATCCGCTCGAATGTCTTTCTTTATGTCTTTCTGCCGACGCTGCTGTTTCAGGCGACGCTGGGGATGAACCTGCGCCGGATGCTGGACGACTGGGTTCCGATCCTGGTGCTTGCGGTGGTGGCGGTGGTGGTGGCCACCTTCAGCGTCGGATACGCGCTGGCCTGGGCCAGTTCCCTGCCGCTGGCGGCCTGCCTGCTGATCGGTGCCATCGTCTCGACGACCGATCCATCGGCGGTGGTCTCGATCTTCCGCTCGATCTCGGCGCCGCGTCGGCTGGCGCGGATCATCGAGGGCGAGAGCCTGCTGAACGACGCCGCCGCCATCGCGCTCTTTGGCCTGTTCATGGGCTTTGTGATGCTGGGCCTGCCCGATCCCGAACTCGGCGAGGCGCTGGCCCGGTTTCCGATGCTGATCGCCGGCGGTGCCTTTACCGGCTGGTTCGCGGCGCGGGTCGCGGTCTGGGTCATGGCGCTGTTCAGCCGGCACGAGCTGGCGCAGATCTCGATCTCGGTCGCCCTGCCCTACCTTGCCTATATCGGTGCCGAACAGATCGTCGGCGCCTCCGGGGTGATCGCCGTGGTTGCCGCCGGGCTGACAATGAACCTGACCGCCCCTGGTCGCCTGCCGCCGCAGGCCTGGGCCAACCTGCGCGAGCTCTGGGACGTGCTCGCCCATTGGGCCGGGGCGCTGATCTTCATCCTTGCCGCGCTGCTGATCCCGCGGCTGCTGGAAGAGGTCAGGTTCGCCGATTTCCTGCTGGTCGGGGTGGTGATCCTCGCCGCCATCGCCGCGCGGGTGGTGATCCTGTTCGGGCTGCTGCCGCTGCTGTCGCGGCTCAAGCTGTCGCCGCCGGTCGACCGGCCTTACCGGGTCGCGATCCTCTGGGGCGGGCTGCGCGGCGCGGTGACCCTGGCGTTGGCGCTGGCGGTCACCGAAAGCTTCCGGGTGCCCGACGGCATCCAGCGGGTGGTGGGCATCCTCGCCACCGGTTTCACGCTCTTTACCCTGATCGTGCAGGGCACGACCCTACGCTGGATCATCGGCCGGCTCGGCCTCGACCAGTTGTCGCCGATCGATCAGGCGCTGTCGCGGCAGGTGGTCGCCGTGGCGCTTCAGACCGTGCGCGAGGACGTGGCGCGCACCACCGAGAACTACGACCTGAGCCGCGACATCGTGCGCTCGGAAGCCAAACGCTTTGGCGAACGGCTCGACGCGGCGGTCAAGACCGCCGAGGACAGCGCCGACATCCTCGACCGCGACCGGATTGCCCTGGGCCTGATCGTTCTTGCCGGCCACGAGCGCGACACCATCCTGCACCGGATGCGCGAACGGACGATCTCGGCCAGGATGGCGGAAAAGGTGCTTTCCGATGCCGACCGGCTGATCGAGGGCGCGCGGTCACAGGGCCGCAGCGGTTACCAGCGCGCCGCGCGGCGCAGCGTTGCCTATGGCCTGGCGTTCCGCACCGCGGTCGCGCTGAATGCCCGGATCGGCCTGGCGGCGCCGCTGGCCAGGATGACCGCCGACCGCTTCGAGCTGCTGCTGTCGCAACGGCTGATCCTGCGCGATCTCGGCGGCTTTATCGATGGCCGCATTCGCCGGATTCACGGCCGCCGCGTGGCCGAGTTGCTGAACGAGCTGCTGTCCCGGCGGATCGAATCGGTGGAAACCGCGCTCGAGGGGTTGCGCCTGCAATACCCCGGCTATGCCGAAAAGCTCGAGCGCCGTTTCATCCGCCGCACCGCGCTGCGGCTCGAGGAACGCGAATATATGATGATGCGCGAGGACGGGCTGATCGGCGCCGAGGTCCATACCGCGCTGATGCAGGAACTCGCCGCGCGCCGGGCCGCCGCCGAAACCCGCCCCCGGCTCGATATCGCGCTGCAAAGGACGACGCTGGTCCGGCAGTTCCCGCTGTTCGCCGAGTTCGAGGAAAGCGCGGTAAAGCGGCTCGGGCGGGTGCTCGAGACCCGCTATGTCAATGCCGGCGAAGTCGTCATCCACAAGGACAGCGCCGCCAAACGGGTGTTCTTCATCGCCTCGGGCGCGGTGGAGTTGAAGTCCGCCGGCCAGTCCTGGCGGCTGGGGCGCGGCGAGATGTTCGGCCAGATGGCGATCCTGACGCAGAGATCAATCCGCGCCGAGGCCCATGCCATCGCCCCCACCACGCTGCTGGTGCTGGACGAGGACCGCTTTCGCCGGCTGATCGTGCGCAGCAAGGCGCTGCGCAAGGCGGTGCGCGCCAGCGCCGAAAAACGCGGCATCGAACCGGCGGGACTGTTGCCGGACGCGGACAAAGGCTCCTAAGTCGTTTCGGGGAATACCTGAGCCATTAAGCATCACCAAAAGCCCGAGAGCGCCGAAGGCGTGGCAGGGTTTTGGTGATTCAAGGTTTTCCCGAAACGCTCTAGCCGTCGGGCCGGCGGCTACCCTTCAATCTCGTAGGCCTCGATGAAGCCGCGGTCGGGCTCCACCCCCAGCCCCGGCCCGGTGGGCACCGCAATCAGCCCGTCGTTGCGTTTGACCTGTCCCTGAATATCCAGCGGTTCCGCCAGCAGGTGATCGCGAAAGCGGTTCTCGGTGGTGTCGAACTCGAGCCAGGGCTCGCGCGGGAACAGCCCGCCGGGCATCGGCGGCATGGCCGCCAGCAGGTGCAGGTTGGTCGCCACGGCGATGGCCGAGCCCCAGACGTGGTTGAACACCGGCGTGAAATGCGCATGGCACAGCGCCAGCACCCGCAGGTATTCGGTGATGCCGCCCAGCGCGCAGACTTCGGGCTGCGCAATGTCCAGCCCGCGGCTCTCCAACAGCGCCCGCCAGCCCCAGCGGTTGAACTCGGCCTCGCCGCCCGAGATGTTGACCTTGAGCCCGGCGCGCAGCTCGCGGTAGCCATCGAGATCCTCGGGGGCGATCGGCTCTTCGAACCAAAAGGCGCCCAGCTCGTCCAACGCCCGGCCGACGTAGAAGGCGTCAGAGGTTGTATAGGCGTGGTTGGCGTCGGCCATGAAATCGAAATCTTCACCCACCCCGCGCCGCACCGCCTCGGCCAGTTTCACATCGTCCTTGGCGCCAAGGCCGATCTTCATCTTGGTGGCGGCAAAACCCATGTCGCGGATCGCCGCCGCCTCATCGACAAAGCGCGCGACGTGATCGGCGGTGCTCTCGCGTTTCAGCATCATGCCGTAGCCATAAGACCGCACATGGCTGCGATGCGCGCCGCCGATCAGCTTGTGGATCGGCTGGCCCGTCACCTTGCCGGCAATGTCCCAGAGCGCGATATCGACGCCCGAGAGCGATTGCAGCGGCATCCCCTTCTGTCCGTGATCGCGCAGCAGGTTGTAGACCCGGTGCCAGATCACGTCGCGGTCCATCGGATCCATGCCCAGCACCAGCGGCTGGATCACCTTTTCCACGATCGCCTTGTTGGCCAGCGCGACATTGCCCGGGCCAAAGCATTCGCCCCAGCCGGTGATCCCCTGATCGGTCTCGACCTCGACGATATGGGCGGTGCGTTTCGAATAGTATTGCTGCGAATAGCCCAGCTCTTCGGGCATGTCGCATTGAAGAACGTGGCTGGTGATCCTGGTGATCTTCAGAGAGCTGGCGATTGCTTCGAGTTTCATGAAATCCTCCATCAGATCAGCCCCCGGCTGATACGCTTGACGACGAGATAGTCGTTCAGGGCAAGCCGCGAGCAATCGTGCCCGATGCCGGATTGCCCGATCCCGCCATGCGGTAGGTAGATGTCGTATTTGACGCCGTTAATCTGCACCTCGCCATAGCGCAGGCGCTTGGCGACCGCCTCGGCCAGCGCCAGATCGGCGGTGAAGATGTAGGAGGCCAACCCGCCCTCCTCGCCGTCATTGGCGCGGTCGAGCACCGCCTCGCGGTCGTCGAAGGGGATCAGGCTGACCACCGGGCCAAAGATCTCGTCCTGGTAAATCCGCATCTCGGGGGTGACCTGATCGAGCACCGTGGGCGCCAGGAAATGCCCCGTCTCCAGCCCCTCGGGCCGGTCGCCGCCGGCCAGCAGCGTCGCGCCCTTTTCGACCGCCTCGTCGATCAGCCCCTTGACCCGGGCCCAGGCCCGGCGGTCGATCATCGGGCCAGTGAGGATATCGGCCTCTCTGTCAAAACCCACCTTGGCGGCCCTGGCCCGCGCCACCACCTTGTCGCGGAAGGCGTCATGGACCTCGCGTTCCACGAAGACCCGGTTCGGGGTCACGCAGATCTGGCCCGCGTTGTTGAATTTTAGCGTGGTGACGATCTCTGCCGCCAGGTCGAGGTCGGCGTCGCGATAGATCAGCACTGGTGCATTGCCACCCAGCTCCATCGAGAATTTCTTGATCGAGGTCGCGCCCACCTTCATCAGATGCCGGCCCGTCTTGGTCGAGCCGATCAGGGTGATCAGGTTGGGAATGGTCGAGGCGGCCAGCGCATCCGAAGGCCCGTAGCCATCGGTTGTCAGGATATTGACCACCCCCGCCGGCAGGCCGATTTCCTGGCACAATTCCCCCACCGCATAGGCCGAGACCGGGGTCGCGGCCGAGGGGCGGATGATCACCGGACAGCCGGCGGCCATTGCCGGGGCGATCTTGTAGGCGAGGTTCAGGAGCGGGAAGTTCCACGCCAAATAGGCCACCGCCACGCCGACAGGCTCATAGACGATGCGATGTTCGTGAGTGCCGTCGAGATCGCGCAGCGTTTCGTCGTGAACGCGCTGGAATTCCTCGGCATAGAATTTCAGCGACCGCTCCAGCAGGTCGAAATCCTCCTGCGTGCCGCCCCAGGGCTTGCCCATCTCCTGATGGATGCACTCGCGCAGCATCTCTTGATTGGCGATCACCGCGCCGCGCAGTTTCAGCATCCAGCGCTGGCGCTCGGCCACCGGCGTCGCGGCCCAGCCGGGCGCGGCGGCCCGGGCGGCCTTCAGGGCCTTGTTCACGTCGTCCAGCCCGGCAGCGGCGACCGTGGCCACGCAATCCTCGGTGGCCGGGTTCACCACGTCGAGGCGGGCCTGCCCCTCCACCAGTTCACCGCCGATATACATCTTCTTGTGCCGGACCATGGGCGTCTCCGCAGGCTGTAAGTACATTCATAATATGTTTAACATTCGCCGACACAGGAGTCGACCCCGATCCCGCGTCGCCGGACGATGATGCATGCAAGTCCTGATTTCGGTGATTGTCATTGCCTCAACGCCGGATTGAGATGTTGCTGATGGTCGTGTTGTTCCTGCGCCGGGCGACCGTCGATATAGCTGCCTACCGGCAGGTGATAGCCGCCAAAGGCCAGCGCATCGCCCTCGGCCTGCATCCAGTCGAACAGCCGGGTTTTCAGCCGCGCCTTTTCCGCCTTCAGCGCCGGATCCTCCGCCCGGTTGATGCGCTCCTGCGGGTCGGTCTCGAGATCGTAGAGCTCTTCGAGGTCATGCGGGCTCCAGGCGTATTTGTAGCGCGCTTCGCGGATGCCACGGAATTTGAACTGCCGGCCCTGATAGGCGTCGTAGCCATAAGTCGCGTGGTCATGCGCGGTGGCGTCAAAGCTGCGCCCGGCCTCCTCCGGCGTCAGCAGACCGGCCGCATCACTTTCGGCCAGCAGCGTCGGAAAGAGGTCACGGAAGCCCACGAACCCGGCGTTGACGGCACCGGCCCCCTGCCCCGCCTCGCGGATCAGCATCGGGATGCGCATCACCTCCTCGTAAAAAAACGGCCCCTTGTCGAACCAGCCATGCGCGCCCAGCATCTCGCCGTGATCGGCGGTGAAGGCGAGGCTGGTGGTCTCGTCCAGCCCCAGCGCCGTCATCTCGCGCCGGAACCGGCCAAAGAGATCGTCGATGAAGGAGCAGAAGCCAAAGTAATGCTGCGCGGTGCGGCGCCAGTCCTGCTGGTCGAGGCCACGGGTGTCCTGACAGGGCCAGTAATGCGCGCCTTGGGCCTGCGGCTTGCCCGCTTCGGTGAATTGCGGAACGAAATTCTCGGGCATGTAGTCGTCGGGCAGATCGTCATACATCCCCACCCATTCCGCCGGCACGTGATGCGGGAAATGCGGCCCGGGGAGCGACACGATCAGGCAGAAGGGCTTGCCGCTGGCCGAGAGGCTCTCGAGCTTTTCAATCCCCGCCATCACCCGCTTTTCGTCCATGTGGGTGCCTTTGGTGATCGTGCCGTAGAACGGCGTCTTGCGCGGCGTGGCGAACTCCAGATCATTGGCCGGGATCAGCGGCTCGCTGCCGCCGTCCGACAGTTGGGCGTCGATGCCGCGATCCGACAACGTGCCGGCGCCAAGATGCCATTTGCCGATGAAGGACACGTCGTATCCCGCCTCCTGCAACCGCTCCATATAGGTCTTGTGGCTGGGGTGGAGCTTGCCCTGCGGATAGAAGGAGGAGCCCTGCACATTGTCCATGGTGCCGGTCTGATGCGGCCATTTTCCGGTAAAGAGACTGCCGCGCGCCGGCGTGCAGAGCGGCACCGAGGTGAAGGCGTTGACGTGGTTCGTGGCCTCGTCACGAAACGCCTGAAGATGCGGCAGCTTGCAGGGATGGCCGGGCTGGTTCAGCGTGTCCCAGCGCCATTGATCGGTGATGAAGAGGATGATGTTTTTCGCGGTCATGCGGATACTTTCAAAGTGGTTTCAGGGGGTCGCGCGCGGGCGTTCGATCCACCAGATCGCCAGGCCCGAGGCCGCCACGCCCTGTTTGAAATTCGTCATCCTGTCCTCCCTCCGGTTAACGTTGTCTCTGGTACTGCCGCGGGGCCATAAAGTCAAACATATTATGTTTGTGCAAGTTTCGGTCGGGCAGGATTGAGATGCAAGTTTTCGGGCTCGCCGCGCCAAACGCGGCGCAAACTCGCGTTGAACTCTGCAACAAACGTATTATGATTAATCAAAAAGGAGTATCCGCATCGTGCCCGCCTCTGACACAGACGTCCTGAACCCCGCGTCGGCCACCCTGTCCCGTTCGCTCTCGGGCCAGATCTCGCGCAAGCTGGGCGAGCGCATTCTCGACGGCCAGCTCTTGCCCGGCCAGCTCCTGCCGGACGAGAACGCGCTTTGCGATGAATTCGGAGTCAGCCGGACGGCGGTGCGCGAAGCGGTCAAGATGCTGGTCGCAAAGGGGCTTCTGGAGGTGCGCCAAAGGATCGGCACCCGGGTGCAGGACGTCAGCCACTGGCAGATGCTCGATCGCGACGTGCTGATGTGGCACCAGTCGCTGACCATCGAGGACGAGCGGCTGATCAGCCTGATGGAACTGCGGCAATCGATCGAACCCGACGCCGCCTATTACGCCGCCAGCCGGCGCAGCGCGGCGCAGCTCGCGGCGATCCGCGACGCGGTGGACCAGATGCAAGCCCATACCGGCGAGAACAGCGAATATGTCCTGGCCGACGCGCGATTTCACATCGCGGTGCTGCGCGCCACCAACAACCGCTATCTCGAAGCGCTGGAAAACGCGATCTTTGCCGGGCTCATGCTGTCGATCCGGCTGACCAATCCCGAGGAGCGGCTGAACCGCCAATCGGTGCCGCTGCACCGCGCCATTGCCGAAGCCATCGAGGCGCAGGATGCGGAGGCGGCGTATGACAGGATGAAGGACCACCTGGCCGATGCCGCAAAGCGGCTCTCGGCGGTGGTGAAGCTCGACCCGCCGGCCTGAGCACGCCGCGCCGGCCGGGCCGTCTTTCGGCGGAAACAGCGCGGACCGGGTGTCCGTGCTCGCCCGTCAGATGACGGGGGTCAGGTGTTGAACAGGAAATGCATGACGTCGCCGTCCTGCACCACATAGGTCTTGCCCTCGGCGCGCATCTTGCCCGCCTCCTTGGCCCCCTGCTCGCCATTGCCGGCGATGTAATCGTCATAGGCGATGGTCTCGGCGCGGATGAAACCCTTTTCGAAATCACCGTGAATGACCCCGGCGGCCTGCGGCGCACGGGTGCCTTCGCGGATCGTCCAGGCACGGGCCTCCTTGGGACCGACGGTGAAATAGGTTTCGAGGTGCAGCAGGTCATAGCCGGCGCGGATCAGGCGGTCGAGGCCGGCCTCTTCGAGACCCATCTCCGCCAGGAACATCTCGGCCTCTTCGGCGTCGAGCTGGCTGATTTCCTCTTCGATCTGGGCCGAGATGATGACATGGCCGGCGCCCTGCGCGGCGGCCATCTCGGCCACCTTGGCGGAATGTTCGTTGCCTTCGGCGGCGCTGCCCTCGTCGACATTGCAGACATAGAGGATCTTCTTGGCGGTCAGAAGCTGAAGATTCTTCCAGGCCTTGCGGTCTTCATCATCGACCTCGACCAGCCGGGCCGGCTTGCCATCCTCGAGCATCGCCTGGGCGGCGGCCAGCAGCCGCTCCTGCTGGGCGGCCTCCTTGTCACCGCCCTTGAGCTTGCGCACCAGACCGGCGCGGCGCTTCTCGACGCTTTCGAGATCGGCGAGCATCAGCTCGGTCTCGATCACCTCGGCATCGGCCACCGGATCGACGCGGCCCTCGACATGGGTGACGTCGCCATCCTCGAAGCAGCGCAGCACATGGGCGATGGCATCAACCTCGCGGATGTTGGCGAGGAACTGGTTGCCAAGCCCCTCGCCCTTGGAGGCGCCTTTGACCAGGCCGGCGATATCGACAAAGGTCATCCGCGCCGGGATGATCTGCTTGGACTGGGCGATCCCGGCCAGCGTGTCGAGCCGCGCGTCGGGCACCGCCACATCCCCCACATTGGGTTCGATGGTGCAGAAGGGAAAATTCGCGGCCTGTGCGGCCGCGGTGCGCGTCAGCGCGTTGAATAGCGTCGATTTGCCCACGTTGGGCAGCCCGACAATCCCCATCCTGAAGCCCATGGGAGCCGCTCCTTTGTCTCATGTCGGGGCGCTTCTATTGGCGCTGCGGGTCAAAGGCAAGCGGTGGCCGGCGCCGGTGGGTTGCAAACCCACCCTACACGCGCCCGTAGGGTGGGTTTGCAACCCACCGCCCGGCCGGACCCGATCCCCATTGCCAAGACGGCGTAAATTCGGCACATGGCTAGGACGGAAACGAAGGACAGCCCCATGACCCGCATCGACGCCAAATTCGCCGCTCTGAAAGACCAGAACCGCAAGGCTTTCGTCGCCTATGTCATGGCCGGCGATCCCGATTTCGACACCTCTCTGGCCCTGGTGCGCGGCATGCCGGGCGCCGGCGTCGACGTGATCGAGCTCGGCCTGCCCTTCACCGACCCGATGGCCGACGGCCCGACGATCCAGCTGGCGGGGCAGCGCGCGCTCGAAGGCGGCATGACGCTCGACCGCACGCTCGAGCTGGCCCGCCGCTTCCGCGAAGACGACGACACGACGCCGATCGTGATGATGGGCTATTACAACCCGATCTATTCGCGCGGCGTCGATACCTTTCTGGAGCAGGCCCGCGCCGCCGGCATCGACGGGCTGATCGTCGTCGACCTGCCCCCCGAAGAGGACGAGGAGCTTTGCCTGCCGGCACAGGCCACCGGGCTCAACTTCATCCGCCTCGCCACGCCGACCACCGATGACAAGCGGCTGCCCAAGGTGCTGACCAACACCTCGGGCTTTGTCTATTACGTCTCGATCACCGGCATCACCGGCGCGGCCGAGGCCCAGGCGGCCGATGTCGGCCCCGAGGTGGCGCGGATCAAGGCGGCCTCGGATCTGCCGGTGATCGTCGGCTTCGGCGTGAACTCGCCGGACAAGGCGCAATCGGTGGCCTCGGTGGCCGATGGCTGCGTCGTCGGCTCGGCCATCGTCAAGCGGATTGGCGACGGCGAAAGCGTCGACGACGTGCTGGCCTATGTGGCGACCCTGGCCGCAGGTGCGCACCGGGCCTGATGGCCGCCTTGCTCCCGGGCGAGCCCCTCACCCCGCCGCACCCCCGGCGCGCAGCAGATCGGCCATGCGCTGCACCAGCACCTCGCGTTTGACCGGCTTGGCGACATGGCCATCGATCCCGCGCCGCAGATATTCCTCGACCTGATGAGTCATGGCATTGGCGGTCAGGGCGATGACCGGGCATCGGGCACGCCCGGTTTCGGCCTCATGCGCGCGGATCAGCGCCACCGCCTCGAGCCCGCCCATCACCGGCATGTTCACATCCATCAGCATCAGGTCGAACCCGCCGCCCCGCCCCTCTGCAACCGCCTCGGCGCCGTTCCCGACCATGGTCAGCTCGAGCGGATAGGGCTTGAGCAGATGGTGCAGCACCAGCCGGTTGGTCCTGTTGTCCTCGGCCGCGAGAACCCGCCAGGGTCGGGCGCGCAATACGGCCTCGGCCTCGCGCGGGCCGAGCAGGCCGGTGGTCTCGGGGGCATCGGCGGCGACAAGACGGAACGAAGCGACAAAGACGGCACCGCCGTCCGGCGGGCTGTCAAACACCAGGTCGCCCGCCATCAGCGCGCAGATTCGCCGGGCGATCCACAGGCCCAGCCCGGTGCCGCCATGGCGGCGGGTGATCGAGGCATCGGTTTGCGAGAACGGCTGGAACAACCGGTCGCGCTTGTCGGCCGGCACCCCGGGACCGGTGTCGCTGACCCGCACCTCGAGCCGCGCGCACGCTTCCGCCGATGACAGCACCCGTGCCTCCAGCCGCACGCTGCCGCGCAGGGTGAATTTGACGGCATTGGACACCAGGTTCGAGATCACCTGCCGCATCCGCGTCGGATCGGACACCACCCGCCGGTCGCTGCCGAACTCGAAGCTGCGCTCGAAGCTCAGCCCCTTTTCCTCGGCCTTGAGCGCATGGAGCCGGCAGACCCCTTCCAGCAGCTCGTGCAGGTTGAAGGCGATCTCCTCGATCTCCATCTGCTCGGCCTCGATCTTGGTGAGGTCGAGAATGTCGTTGACGATCGACAGCAGTGCCTGGCCCGAGGCGGTCATCACGTCGAGCATGTCCTTCTGCGCCAGTTCCAGCCCGGTATCGTTCAGCGCCTCGGCCATGCCGAGCACACCGTTGAGCGGCGTGCGGATCTCATGGCTGATCATTGCCAGAAAGGCGGTCTTGGCGGCATTGGCGCGCTCGGCCGCGGCGGTGGCGCGGGTCAGCTCGGCGGTGCGCGCGCGCACCTGATCCTCCAGCGTGGCCGCCTGCTCGCGCAGCGCCGCATTGGCGACAAAGAGTTCGCGGCTTTTCTGGTCGAGCAGGGATTCCGCCTCTTCGCGGGCCCTGCGCTCGCGCAGGTAGCGCCGGCGCGAGACCGGCGCGGTGTCCGATCTGGGCGGATCGCCGTCCACCCGCCTACCCGGTCAGTTGCACGTGAAAACGCGCCGCGCGGGCGTGATCATCGCCGATCTCGGTCACCGTGATCTCGGCCGGCTGCCTGAAATGCGCTACGCAGGCCTCGATCATGCCATGGCAGAAGGGCACCAGCGGCCGGTCCGAACGATAGGTCATGGTCAGCGCGCGCATCCCGTGCCACTCGGTCTCGAACGTCGGAAGCTCGGCATCGGGGTAGAGCTTGCGCACCTCGACATGCACCTCGTTCTCGATCGCGTCGAGCATGGCCAGGGCATTGGGTTTGTCGGCGAAAAACGCCGGATACCCTTCAACGAACCTTCCATGAACCCATTGGCCGAAGCGGCGTTGCAACTCCGGCACCGGAATCGCCGTATGGTCGCTGATCGCGCTGACAATGCGCATCAATTCGCCACAGGAATAATTGCCCACCGCGCTGTAGGCGCCGTCATTGTCCAGTGCCAGCCCGTCGAGGATATCGTCGACCGCCGCTTCGCCGAGCGCATGCTCCGCCATGCTCAGCAATTCGGTGAAAACCATGCCTTTCATCTGCCGTCTCCTTGGCTGCCGGGGTCCGGTCTAGCCCAGAGAAGTAAAAAGGCGCTTAAACTCCGTCGCAGGCCACTTGCGAGGAAAACGGCAAACTGGTAAGGAAAATTTACCAATCCAGAAAATGAGCCGCTCATGCCCGTGATCACCTCTATCGACGACCTCAAACGACTCTACAAATCGCGGGCGCCGCGGATGTTCTACGACTACTGCGAATCCGGCAGCTGGACCGAGCAGACCTTTCGCGAGAACAGCTCGGACTTCGACCAGATCCGCCTGCGTCAGCGGGTGGCGGTGAGCATCGACAACCGCGCCACCACCAGCCGGATGATCGGCGAGGATGTGGCGATGCCGGTGGCGCTGGCGCCGGTGGGCATGACCGGCATGCAACATGCCGACGGCGAGATCCTGGCTGCGAAAGCCGCCGAGAAATTCGGCGTGCCCTTCACCCTCTCGACCATGTCGATCTGTTCGATCGAGGATGTGGCCGAGGCCACAAGCAAACCGTTCTGGTTCCAGCTCTACACCATGAAGGACGAGGATTACGTGCGCCGCCTGGTCGAACGCGCCCGGGCCGCAAGGTGCTCGGCGCTGGTGATCACCCTCGATCTGCAAATCCTCGGCCAGCGCCACAAGGATCTGAAGAACGGCCTGTCGGCCCCGCCCAAGTTGACCCCGGCCGTGATCGCCGATCTGGCGACCCGCTGGCGCTGGGGGCTGGGCATGTTGCAGACCCGGCGGCGCGAGTTCCGCAATATCGTCGGCCATGTCAAGGACATCTCCGACCCCGCCTCGCTCATGGCCTGGACCAACGAGAATTTCGACCTCACGCTGGACTGGAGCAAGATCGCCAAGCTCAAGGAGCTGTGGGGCGGCAAGGTGATCCTGAAAGGCATTCTCGATGCCGAGGACGCCCGGATGGCGCTCAAGGTCGGCGCCGATGCCATCGTGGTGTCGAACCATGGCGGACGGCAGCTCGACGGGGCGCTGTCCTCGATCCGGGTGCTGCCGGAAATCCTGGATGCGGTGGGCGACGAGATCGAAGTGCATCTCGACAGCGGCATCCGCTCGGGCCAGGACGTGCTCAAGGCCGTCGCCATGGGCGCCAAGGGCACCTATATCGGCCGCGCCTTCATCTATGGTCTCGGGGCCATGGGCGAGGCCGGCGTGACCCGGGCGCTGGAGGTGATCCACAAGGAACTCGACGTCTCGATGGCGCTCTGCGGCAAACGCGACATCAAGCAGGTGAACCGCGATATCCTGCGGGTGCCGGAAGATTTCGGCGGCCGCTGGCAGCGCTGAGCGCCGCCGGGGTTGATGGCCGCCCGAGGCGGGAAAAGGGGGCGCTGCCCCCGCTGCCTGCGGGTATTTGTGAACAGAAGTAGACCGGGGATCAGGGACGGAAAATCGGCACATGCGACCCGGCCTCGGGCGGCAGATCGCCGGTGAGACGGGGGTCGTCGCTGACCTCGACACTCTGGCGGACCGGGGTGAAGCCCGCGCGGCGATAGAACCCCAGCGCCTGCGGGCTGTCGAGCTGGCAGGTGTGGACGTGGAATCGGGTGATGGGCCGGGAAAAGGCCCGCTCGATGGCGAAATTCATCAGGGCGCGGCCGACGCCCTGGCCGATCAGCGCCGGGGTGAGGCCGAAATAGGACAGTTCGCAGCTCTCCCCGTCGCGGCTGTCGAGTTCGAGCAGGCCTTCGGCACGGCCCTGGCATTCGACCGCATAGACCTCGACACCGGGGTCGGTGATCGCGGCGCCGAGCGCGGCCTCGGACAGACGCAGCCGCGAAAACCAGAGCCAGTCCGCGCCGCCGACGCGCAGAAACAGAGCGCGATACCAGGCTGGATCGGGATCGGTGACGTGGCGGATGGTGCAGCCTTCGGGCATGGCACCGCCGCGCTCGGGCGGCGGCCGGCGCATTTCCAGATAGGTGGTGACCTCGACCACCTTGCCGGGGGGAATGTCGTGGGAACCGTCAGCCAGCATGGCCTCTCCTGTGATGGGTTGCGAGCAGCGGCGCGAGGACGAAGGTGATGACCAGCAGGGCCGCGCCCATCGCCGCGAAGGACCAGCCGAGGCCGATGGCCTCGGAGACGAAGCCCATGACCGGCGGCCCGATGAAAAATCCGGTATAGCCGATCATGGAAATCTGCGCGATGACACCTGTGCGGGCGCGGTTGCCGACATTGCGGCCGACATAGGAAAACGCCATCGGCGCCACCACCGAGACACCCAGACCCAGCACGGCAAATCCGGCATAGGCCATGGCGAGGCTCTCGGCAAAGGCGGCCGCAAAGGCACCCGTCGCCGACAGCGCCGCGGCCAGCGCCAGAACAGTAACTTCGCTGAACCGGGTCACCAGCGCCTGGCCGCCCAACCGTCCCAGCGCCATGGTTCCGCCGAGGATCGCCGGGCCCATCGCGCCTTCGGCCGCGCCACCGCCGAGGGACCGTTCGAGGTGCAAGGCCGACCAGCCCTCGGTGGCGTTTTCCGCCATGAAGCCGATCAGGATCACCAGTCCGCCGAGCCAGATCAGCCCGCCCGCCGCCGGTGCCCCTGCGCCGGCCGCCTCGTCGAGCGGCGCGGCGCGGTCGCTGAGCGCCACGCGTACCAGCGCGAGGATGGCCAGCGCGATCAGCGCAAAGACCGCCACCGGCGGCCAGCCGGCTTCGCGCAGCAGCCCGGCAGTCAGGGCCGAGACCGCATAGGCCATGGAAAACACCGCATGGGCAAAGTTCATCAGCGGCCGGCCGCGCCGCGCCTCGACCCCCGAGATCCGCGCATTCATCACCACGTCGAGCGCGCCGGTGGTGCCGGCCGCGACCAGAAGCAGCGGCGCAAAACCCAGCGGCCCGGTCGCCAGCCCCGGCAGCAGAAACAGCACCGCGGCCGCCAGCGCCAGCGCCGGCAGGGTGCGCTGCTCCAGCCGCGCGTCGAGACGCGGCGCCAGCCACATCGCGACGATAGTTCCCAGCGCCGCCACCAGCAGGCAGAGGCCGAAGACGCCGTCATTGACGTCGATCCGTGCCTTGATGCCGGGCACCTGCGCGGCAAAGGCGCCCCAGAGCAGACCCAGCGTCAGAAAGCAGGCCAGGGGCGCGCGCGCGGCGCGGATATCGTCACGTGAAATCATCGCCAAGCCGTGCCATGACACGGCCGCGCTGGCAATCGGCAAAAACGCAGGCCCGGCTCTGCCGGAAATGGGGTTTCCAAACTTCGCAATCCGGTCTATACGCGCGCCTTCACGCGGGGATACAGCCTTGGAGGATTCCCGCCTTGTTTTAGGAGAAAATGACATGGCTGGTGAGATCCCAGATCTTATTGCCCAGGAACGCACGGGGACAGGCAAGGGCGCCGCTCGTCAGGCACGCCGCGACGGCATGGTTCCGGGTATCGTTTTTGGTGGCGACGTTGATCCGCTTCCGATTCAGGTTCCGTTCAACGAGCTGTTCAAGCGCCTGAAGGCAGGCCGCTTCAAGTCGACCCTGTTCAACCTCAAGGTTGACGGTCATGACGACGTTCGGGTGATCTGCCGCGACGTGCAGCGCGATGTGGTCAAGGACCTGCCGACGCACCTCGACCTGATGCGCCTGCGCCGTACCACCAAGATCAACCTCTTCATCCACGTCGATTTCGTGAACGAAGACGCGGCCCCCGGCATCAAGAAGGGCGGCGTTCTGACCGTCGTTCGCCCCGAGGTCGAGTTGGTGGTGACCGCCGGTGACATCCCCGATCACATCACCGTCGACCTGACCGGGATGGAAATCGGCGACATCGTGCACATCTCTGACGTGACCCTGCCGGAGGGCGCCAAGCCGACCGTCGAACGGGATTTCGTGATCTGCAACATCTCTGCCCCCTCCGGCCTCAAGGCCGCCGACGAAGAGGAAGAGGATGTGGATGCCGACGAGGTTCCGGCGACCGAGCAGACCGAAGACTGATCTTCGCTGCCCTAGAATTGATGGAAAGCCCCGGGCGCAGGTCCGGGGCTTTTTGCATTGAAGCCCGGGCCGGAAAGCGGGCACAAGGAAACAGAGCCAGAGGAGCGGAGCAGATGCAGATTTTCGTGGGTTTGGGCAATCCCGGCGGGCAGTATGCGGGCAACCGGCACAACATCGGCTTCATGGCGGTCGACCGGATCGCCGAGGCGCACGGCTTCGGCCCGTGGAAATCCCGCTTTCAGGGGCGTGTGGCCGAAGGCCGGCTGGGCGGCGACAAGCTGCTGCTGCTCAAGCCCGACACCTTCATGAACCGCTCCGGCCAGGCGGTGGGCGAGGCGATGCGGTTCTACAAGCTCGCGGCGGAGGACGTCACCGTGTTTCACGACGAGCTTGACCTGGCGCCGGGCAAATGCCGGGTCAAGACCGGCGGCGGCCATGCCGGCCACAACGGGCTGCGTTCGATCCACGGCCACATCGGCGAGGCCTATCACCGGGTGCGGCTGGGGATCGGCCATCCCGGCCGCAAGGAGCTGGTCTCGGGCTATGTGCTGCACGATTTCGCCAAGGCGGATGGCGACTGGCTCGAGCCGTTGCTGACCGGCATCAGCCAGGGCGCCGACGATCTGGCGCGCGGCGATCGGTCGAAGTTTCTCAACGCCGTGGCGCTTCAGGTCGCGCCGCCGCGCAGCTCCACTTCATCCGCGTCCGGGGCGAAGACGCCCCCCCCGGCCAAGGCCGCAGGGCCGGCTGCCGCGCCGGAGGAAGACAGCCGGTCGCCGTTGCAGAAGCTGGCCGACAAGTTTCGCTGAGGCGGGAAAGGACACATCATGGACAAAGACCCTGCGATCAACGTGCTGGGAGAGACCCTTGCGCCCTGCTCCACCCGGCCGCTCACCGGCTATTTTCGCGATGGCCATTGCAACACCTGCGCCCAGGACCGCGGCAACCATACGGTCTGCGCGGTGATGACGGCCGAGTTCCTGGCCTTTTCGAAATATGTCGGCAACGATCTCTCGACGCCGCGCCCGGATTTCGGCTTTGCCGGGCTGGCCCCGGGCGATCACTGGTGCCTCTGCGCCGGCCGCTTCCTTCAAGCGCATGACGAGGGCTGCGCGCCCAAGGTCAACCTGGCGGCAACCCACCGCAAGGCGCTGGAGATCGTCTCGCTCGAGGTGCTGCGGGAGAACGCGCTCGGCTGACGCCCCGCCCTCCGCGCCGGGGCCGCGCGGGCGGCGCTATTCGGGCCAAAACTTCCGGCAATGCGACCGGCCCGCCAAGAGGCCCCGGGTCACGCCCGGGGCGCGGGGACGCGTGAGGCACGCCGCAAGCCACCCCCCGTCCCGGCCACCGGCGCCGGGACCTCCCGGCTCGCCCACCACGCCCCAGAATGAACGGCAGCGCCACAGGCCCGCCAAGAGGCCCCGGGTCAAGCCCGGGGCGCGGGCCGGTTCTGGCGGCTTACTCGGCCCATTCCCAGGGCCGGGTATAGGCGCCGAGAACATGGCTCACGTCCTCCTCCCTTGCCGTGCCAGATTTGGAAATACGCGCCACCAGGCCGCGTTTCTTGTCGTCGATCACCTCGGCGACATGGGCATCCACCCCGCGTTCGGCCAGCGCCGCGTCATAGACCCGGGTGATCGCCATCTTGCGCAGGTCGGGTTTGAACACCTTGCCCACCGCGGTCTTCGGCAACTCGTCGAGGATCGTCAGATGCTTGGGGATCGCCGCGCGTTCGTGCACATTGGCGCGGCAATGCTCCATCAGCGCCTCCTCGGTGACATTGCCTCCCGCCACCAGCTCGACAAAGGCGCAGGGCAGCTCGCCGGAATGCGCGTCGGGTTGGCCGATGGCGCCTGCCATGGCCACCGCCGGATGCGACAGCAGCGCATCCTCGATCTCGGCCGGATCGATATTGTGACCGCCCCGGATGATCAGATCCTTGGCGCGGCCGGTGATCCAGAGATAGCCATCCGCATCGACCCGCCCGAGATCGCCGGTGCGCAGGTAGATGTCCTCGTGGAACAGCTCGTGGTTCTTGTCTTCCTCGGTATAGGTCGAGCCGGCATAGACGCCGGGGTTGGCCACGCAGATCTCGCCGATCTCGTCGACCGCGCATTCCTCGGGGCCGTTGCCCGCGTGTTTGACGATCTTGACGTGGCAATAGGGCAGCGGGATGCCGACCGAGCCGACCTTCTTTTCGCCCTCGGTGGGATTGACCGACACCAGGCAGGTTGCCTCGGTCAGCCCGTAGCCTTCGATGATCTGCACGTCCGAGGCGCTCTCGAACCGCTTGAACAGCTCCAGCGGCATCGGCGCCGAGCCGGAAAAGGCGGTCTTGACCGAAGAGATATCGGCATCCACCGGCCGTTGCATCAGCGCCGAAACGGCGGTTGGCACGGTGATGATGAAGGTGATCTGCCAGCGTTCGATCAGCTTCCAGAAATTGTCGAAGACACCTTCGCCGCGATAGCCCTGCGGTGTCGGAAAGACCACCTGCGCCCCGGAACTGAGCGCCGCCATCAGGATCACATGCACCGCAAAGACATGGAACATCGGCAGCGGGCACATGATGCTGTCGGTCTCGTCGAACAGCAGCCGGTCGCCCAGCCAGCCATTGTAGATCATGCCGGAATAGAGGTGCTGCGCCACCTTGGGCATGCCGGTGGTGCCGCCGGTGTGGAAATAGGCGCCGACGCGGTCCTTCTGCACGTCCTCGAAATCCAGCGACGTGTTGTGGCGTGCCAGTTCGGTGACAAAGTTCCGCACCGTGGCGCGGTGCTGGACCGGGTTCTTCGGCCGCACCAGCGGCACGATCCAGCTCTTGGGCGGCGTCAGATAGCGGTTGAGGTCGATCTCGAGCACATCGGTCACCTCGGGCGCATGGCGCACCGCCTCGGCCACCTTCTGCGCCACCTCGGTCTTGGGAAAGCTTTTCAGCGTGACCACGACCTTGGCCTTGGTCTCCCGCAGGATGGCGGCGATCTGCTCGGGTTCGAGCAGCGGGTTGATCGGGTTGACGATGCCGGCGACCATGCCGCCGAACAGCGCATAAGAGGTTTCGAGGCAGTTGGGCAGCACGAAGGCCACCACATCGGTCTCTTTCACCCCGAGGCTGCGGAACAGGTTGGCGGCCTGGCAAACCTTGCCGTGCAGCTCGGACCAGGAGACCGTCTGCGCCGGATCACCGGGCCCCGACATCAGCTGATAGCTGATGGCCGGCCGCTCCGGAAAGCGTGTCTTTACCTTGTCGAGCAAGCCATAGATCGTGACCGGCACGTCGCGGTCGCTCCACGGCATTTCGTTTTCGATCGCGTCGCGGTCGGCAACCGATGCAAATCCCATAAATCTCTCTCCCCTGACCCGTCTTCTGCGGGTTTTTGACATGGCCGACAGGATGCGGGCGAAGCGCGGTTCACGCAAGAGTGACGCACGGTAGCATCAGGCTGAACGCTGCGTCCTTTTGGTGTTATTCTGCCGCGATCCCGTCGGTGAACTGCATCCGCGCCAGCCGGGCATACAACCCGTCCTGCGCCACAAGCTGATCATGCGGTCCGATGGCGACAATGCGGCCCTGGTCCATCACCACGATCCGGTCGGCCTTTTTCACCGTCGCCAGCCGGTGCGCCACGATCAGCGTCGTGCGGTCGCGGCTGAGCGCATCGACCGCCTGCTGCACCGCCCGCTCGCTTTCGGCATCCAGCGCCGAGGTCGCCTCGTCCAGCAACAGCACCGGCGCGTCGCGCAGGATGGCGCGAGCAATGGCGATGCGTTGTTTCTGCCCGCCCGAGAGCATCACGCCACGTTCGCCCAACCCGCTGTCATAACCCTCGGGCAGTTTCGAGATAAAGTCATGCGCGGCGGCAGCGCGGGCGGCGGCCTCGATCTCGGCGTCGCTGGCCTCGGGGCGGCCAAAGCGGATGTTCTCGCGCGCGGAGGCGGCAAAGATCACCGGATCCTGCGGCACCAGGGCGATGGCACGGCGAAAGGCGTCGCGACGCATGGCCGCAATATCCACCCCGTCCAGGGTGATCCGCCCCGAAGCCGGGTCATAGAAGCGCAGCAGCATCTGGATGATCGTCGTCTTGCCGGCGCCGGAAGGGCCGACCAGCGCAACCGTCTCGCCGGGTGCTATGTCGAGCGTGACGTGATCCAGCGCCGAGACATCGGGGCGCTGCGGATAGGTAAAGCTGACCGCGTCGAAGGAGATCGCTCCGCTGACCCTTTCCGGCAGCGGCAGCGGGTCTGCGGGATCGCTCACCGCGTCCTCGGCGTGCAGCAGCTCGACAAGCCGTTCGGTCGCCCCGGCGGCGCGTTGCAACTCGCCGAAGATCTCCGACAGCGCCGCCACCGATCCCGCAACCATCACCGCGTAGATCACGAATTGCACCAGGCTGCCGGCGCTCATCTCGCCGGCGCGCACGTCGCGGGCGCCGATCCAGAGCACGCCGACCACGCCGGTAAAGACCAGAAAGATCACGATGGCCGTCATCAGCGACCGGGTGGTGATCCGGCGTTTGGCCGCGTCGAGCGATTTGTCGGTCACCTCGGAAAAGGCCCGCCGGGTCAGCACCTCATGGGTAAAGGCCTGCACCGTCTGCACCGCGCTCAGGCTCTCCGAGGCGCTGCCCGAAGAGGCGGCGATCCAATCCTGGTTTTCGCGGCTCAGCACCCGCAACCGGCGGCCGAGCGTCAGGATCGGCACCACCACGGCGGGCACGATCAGCAGCACCAACCCGGTCAGCTTGGGTGAAGTCAGTAACATCAGCCCCATGCCGCCAAAGAAGATCAGCACGTTGCGCAGGGCAATCGAGATCGACGAGCCGATCACCGACAGGATCAGCGTGGTATCGGTGGTGATCCGGCTGACCACCTCGCCAGTCATGATCTTTTCGTAGAACGCCGGCGACAGGCCCATTACCCGGTCAAAGACCGCCTTGCGGATGTCGGTCACCACCTGTTCGCCCAGCCGGGTGACCAGCGCATAGCGCAGCGCCGTGCCGATGGCGAGCGCGGCGGCAATGCCCAGCGCCGCACCGAAATAGAGATCGAGAAGCGCGCCATCCTCGGCGCGGAAATTGTCGACCACCCGGCGCACGGCGAGCGGCAGCGTCAGCGAGATGCAGGCGGTGGCCACCAGCGCCAGGATCGAGGCCAGAAGCAGCCCGCGATAGGGCCTGAGAAACGGCCAGAGCGCGCCCAATGCGCCGATGCGTTTCGACTTGTCCCGCTCTTCCTGCGGCTGGCCCAATCCACGCGGCATGTGGCGCTCCTAGCTGTTCCGGCAAGGGTGTATTGAATAGCACGACAAGGGGCAAGAGAGCCCGGGCGATCTGTCGCGCCTGGCTGGACGGGTCTGGAGCGTGTCGGGAATTCTTTGGAGCGGGCGACGGGAATCGAACCCGTATCTCTTGCTTGGAAGGCAAGGGTCTTACCATTACACAACGCCCGCTCGGCAGGAGTGGTGATTAAATCACCCCGGCAGACAGGTCAACCGGAACCGGCAAGAATATCTCGCGCCTGGCCACGGGCCGCTCAATCGTCAAACGGCTCGATCAGCTCCGGCCCGCTGGCGCGGTTGGAATTGACCTTCGGATCAACGCGATAGAACTCCAGCACCGCGTCATCGGCCGGCTGCATCAGCGGCGCCGCACCCTTGCCCGCCTCGCCCAGCCAGAGCGGCCAGTCGGCCGGCTCGAGCACCACCGGCATCCGGTGATGGATCGCCTGCATCTTGGTATTGGCGGCGGTTGTCACGATGGCGCAGGTCCGCAAGGCCTCGCCGTCGCGCGCCCAGTCCTGCCAGATGCCGGCAAAGGCCAGCGTGTCGCCATCCGCCCGCCGGATGTACCAGGGCAGCCGGTTGCCGTCGCCGTCCTTGGTCCATTCATAGAAACCGGTGACCGGGATCAGGCAACGCCGCGCACGACAGGCGGCACGAAAGGCCGGCTTGTCGGCGATGGTCTCGGCGCGGGCGTTGATCAGCAGCGGGCCGTCGGTCGGGCTCTTGTACCACTGCGGCAGGAAGCCCCAGCGCATCGGCGCCAGCCGCCGCTGGCCTTCTTCGGCCCGCACCGTGGCGATCCGGGTCGTCGGGCAGACGTTGTAATCGGGCACCTCGGGCAGGTCGTTCGCCGGCAGAGCATCGAACAGCTGCGCCATGGCATCGGTCGGAAGGGTCACGGCGAAACGGCCACACATCGCGGCTACCTCAGGAAATTGGAATAGAGCAGCAGGCCCCAGCGCGTCAGCCCCTCGGTTGCCCGCGCCCAGAGCGCCGCGAACCGCGCGTCGTCCAGCCCCGCACTGCCGGCGATCTCGCCCAGGGCCCGCTTGCCGTTGATCTGCGCCAGAAGCTGCGCCGCCTCGCGCGGCAGCTTCAGCTCGGTCCGCGCCCCGCCGGACGTCACCGGCACCGGTCGCCCCGCGGCCACCGCCTTGGCCAGGGCCCCGGGCGCCACCCCGATCAGATGCGGCACCAGCGCCGGGTCACGGCCGTCCGCCACCCGGCCCGCGGCCGTGCCCGCGGCCACCGCATAGGCGATATGCACCCGCATGGTGCCCGCCAGCTTCTCGGCCAGCGCCATCCGCGCCACCGGGTCCATCGCCTTGGGCACCGGCGCGAACCGCCCTGGATCATAGGCCGCCGGCGGCGTGAAGGACGACAGCGCCCAGCCGGTCCGCTCCAGCGTCGCCACCAGTTCGGCGACGTCATAGGCCCGATCCTGCCCATGCAGCAGCAGATCGTAGAACCCGGCGTCCGACGCCCGGTGATCGCCCAGATGCGGGTTTCGTTTGAACGGATGGCCCTCGGGCAGCCGGTCAAAGGCCGCCCGGGCCGCCTTCAGCCGCTTTCTCGGCGGCAGATCGGCAAAGAGCGCCGCAAAGGCCTCTTGCAGGGGGTACACCCCGGTTCGGCCGTAAGGCGCATAGACCATGAAGCCCATGCCGCCGCCGGGTGCCAGCGCCGCGCGCAGGGCGCGAAAGCCGGCATCGGGATCGGGCAGATGGTGCAACACCCCGCAGCAATCGATGTAGTCGAAGGCGCCAAACTCTGCCGCATCGAGCAGGCTGCCGGTGTGAAAGGTGATCGAAGTCAGCCCCCGCACCCTGGCCCGCGCCTCGGCCACCCGGCGCGAAGCTGTCGAGAGATCGAGGTAGACGATCTCATGTGGGCGCCCCAGCAGCTTCAGATAATGGCCGATCTGGATCAGCCCGTCGCCGGTGCCGCCGCCCGCCACCAGCACCCGCAGCGGCTGGCGCCAGTCGCGCTTGCCGGCAAAGACATAGTGATCCAGTTCCACCGGATGCGATGGCGATCCGGTGATCAGTCTTGTGCGCTCTTCCGCCGGGTCCCGTTCGGGATAGGGAAAGGCCTCGTATTGCTCTTTGACGGTGACCATGTCTGCCCCTGCTTGCCCGCACGTCCCGGTTTGCCCCGCCACAGGGATTTTCTCAAGCCCGCTTCGACGGGCGCCCAGGCCGGCGACCGGGGTTGGCAGTGTCTTTGAAAGGGACGCCCGCCTAGCGATACGCCTTGCGGGCCAGCTCGATGCGGGCTTCCATCATCGACATCTCCTTGAGGATGTCCTGCCGCCGGCTGCGGTCGCCGGTGTCGCGCAGTTCCGCGCGCAGCCGCGACAGCTCGCGCGAGAGGTTGACGAATTCCGGCGCGCCGCCGCTTTCCTTCACCAATCGATTGAGCAGTGCGTTTTCGGGATCGTCGCAGGGCGGCAGGGGCTTGCCCGCGCCCGGCAGTTTTTCAAAGGCGCCCTGCGCCTCGGCCTCGCGGATGCGGGCGGAAATCAGATCGATCAGCGGATGGTCCATCACCGAAGTTTCGCCTATCCGGCAGGCCCCCGCAAGACGGCATGGCAAGGGGTGGCGCCGGTGACGGCGCCACCCCGAGGCTCATTTCGCCGTGATACGCCCGTCGGTATAAGGCGTGTAAGGGCCCTGCTCCGCCAGGTACTCCGCCGTCACGTCGGCCAGGTCGGGGCCATAGTCATAGGCATTCTCGGCATCGACGAACATCCGATAGCCGTCGCCGCCATTGCGCACGTAGTTGTTGGACACCACGCCATAGGTCTTGTCCAACTCGATCGGCGCACCGCCGACCATCACGTCGGACACCCGCTCGCCCGCCGGGGCGGCAGCGTCGAAGGCAAAGGTCAGCCCCGCAACCTGCGGGAAGCGGCCGGCGCCTTCCTCGATCTGGCTCACGCCGTTTTCCAGCGCCTCGACCATGGTCGCGCCGGTAACCTCGAAGGTCGACAGCGTGTTCTGGAACGGCAGCACCGTCAGCACCTCGCCCATGGTCACCTCGCCGGCGTCGATCGAGGCCCGCAGACCGCCGCTGTTGGCAATGGCGATCTCGATGCCCTGATCGGCCACCCGGTCCAGCATCGCATCGGCGACCAGATTGCCCATCGGGCATTCCATCGCGCGACAGACCGACCGGTCGCCCTCGATGGCCTCGGCGGCCTCGGCCACCACCTTGTTGCGGATTTCCTCCAGCGGCAGGGCGGCCTCGGCGATGCGCGCCGCCACCGCCTCGTCGGCGGTGACCGAGGCATCCATCAGCAGCGGGTTGCCGCTGGCCTCGGTGACATTGCCCGCGTCGTCGAAGGTCACGTTGAGCTCGCCCAGGTATTTGCCATAGGCATAGGCCTGCACAATCTGCACCCCGTTGACGACCGTGGGGTACGGGCCATCGGCATTCTCGTCGTCATTGGCGAGATAGGTGTTCGAATGGCCGCCGACGATCACATCGACGCCGGTGGTGTTCTCGGCCACCTGCTGGTCGACCTTGTAGCCCGAATGCGACAGGACGATGATCTTGTTCACGCCCATCTCGGTCAGCTTGTCGACCTCGCCCTGGACCGCATCGGCGGGCGGGGTGAAGGTGATGTTCGGGCCGGGGCTCGCCAGTTCGTGGGTATCCTGCGGCGTCAGGCCGATAAAGCCGATCTTCTCGCCGCCCTGCTCGATCACCGTGGATTTCTGCAAGACATCGGCCAACAGCGGCTCGCGGCTGACATCGGCGTTGGACATCAGGATCGGAAAGTCGATCGCGTCCATGAAGCCGCGCAGCACCTCGGGACCGTCATCGAACTCGTGGTTGCCCACGGTCATCGCGGTATATCCCATCTGGTTCATCATCTCGGCGGCGAGCTTGCCCTTGTAATAGGTATAGAACAGCGTGCCCTGGAACTGGTCGCCGCCATCCACCAGCACCCAGTTGTTGCTGCGCGCCTTGGCGTCGTTGATCGCGGTCATCAGCCGCGCCGAACCGCCGAAGCATTTGCCCTCGGCGTCATCCTCAGCCGAACAGCCGCTGTCATACTTGCTGATCGGCTCGAATCGGGCGTGGAAATCGTTGGTGTGCAGGATGGTCAGCGCATATTCCGCGCTGGCGACACCTGCGCTCAGGGCAAGCGCGGCGGCGCTTGTCAAAAGACGAACAGACATGACTTGGAACCTCTCCGTTGGTTTTATGCGATGATGCTGCATCGGGACCGGGGCCTTGTCAAAGCCTACGCAGGGCCACCCGGTTACGGCAGCACCGGATGGCGCATCCATTGCGCCGAAATGCGACAGGCGGATGACAGCGCGAGGCTCTTGACCCGGCGCACCCGGCGCGGGATATGAGCGGCCATGCTGATCTATAAAATCTTCCGGGCCGATGAATGGGCCGCTCTGGTGCGCGACGGAGAGACCTCCGGCGCGCCCATCGATGTGGCCGACGGCTACGTGCATTTCTCGACCGCCCAGCAGGTGCAAGAAACCGCCGCCAAGCATTTCTCGGGCGAGCAAGGCCTGCTTCTGCTGGCCTGCGACAGCGCCGCGATGGCCAAGGACATCACCTGGGAGCCGTCCCGCGGCGGCGCGCTTTTCCCGCATCTTTACAGAAAGTTGCGCCAATCCGACGTGCTCTGGCACCGCGATCTGCCCTGGCGCGACGGCGGACATGTCTTCCCGGAGGACCTGGCGTGAGCCTGCTCGAGACGCTGGGCCTTCGGGCGCTCTACCGGCTCGATCCGGAAACCGCCCACGGGCTGGCGATCCGCGCGCTGCAACTGGGCGTGACGCCCGCCCCCGGGCCGCTGAGCGCGCCGCGCCTGCGCACCGAGCTTGCCGGGCTGGCGCTGCCCAACCCGCTGGGCCTCGCCGCCGGATTCGACAAGAACGCCACCGCGCTGGCCGGGCTCGCCCGCGCCGGCTTCGGCTTTGTCGAGGTGGGCGCCGCAACCCCCCTGCCCCAGCCCGGCAACCCCAAGCCACGGCTGTTTCGCCTGACCGAGGACGGCGCGGCGATCAACCGCTTCGGGTTCAACAATGACGGTATGGAGGCCATTGCCGCGCGGCTTGCGAAACGGCCGCAGGGCGCGGTGATCGGCCTCAACCTCGGCGCCAACAAGACCTCCGAGGACCGTGCCGCCGATTTCGCCAAGGTGCTGGGCCATTGCGGCCCACATGTCGATTTCGCCACCGTCAATGTCAGCTCGCCCAACACCGAACGGCTGCGCGATCTGCAAGGCCGCGCGGCGCTGATGGCGCTGCTTGCCGGGGTGATGGAGGTGCGGGCCGCGCTGGCGCGCCCGATCCCGGTGTTCCTCAAAATCGCCCCCGATCTCGACGATGCGGCACTGGCCGAGATTGCCGACGTCGCCACCGCCTCGGGAATCAGCGGCATCATCGCTACCAATACCACCCTCGATCGCGATGGGCTGCGGTCGCCGCATCACGGCGAACAGGGCGGTCTTTCCGGTGCGCCGCTGTTTGCCAAATCCACCCGCGTTCTGGCGCGGCTGGCCGATCTGACCGAAGGCACGGTTCCCCTGATCGGCGTCGGTGGCGTCGCCTCGGCCGAACAGGCCTATGCCAAGATCAAGGCAGGCGCGAGCGCGGTGCAGCTTTATACCGCGCTGGTCTTTGGCGGGCTGTCGCTGGTGCAGGAGATTGTCACCGGACTGGACCGGTTGCTCGAAAAAGACGGCTTCGGCAATGTCTCGGAGGCCGTGGGCAGCGACATTAAGACCTGGCTGTAAATTCTGTGAGTAAGTCGCATATGATGTCCGAATAAGACAAGCATATGGTGAAACCTGTGTGTAAAACGAATTTCTCTGTACGATATCTCTGCGCAATTCGCGCGTTGCAATCCGTATATCCGCCGATATCAATTGCTTAAAGCCCTGTCACAACAGGGCTTTGCAAACCTATGAAATCAAACCTGTATCCCGCCCTGGAAAAAGTCCGTCAGGACGGGCCGATCATGAAGCAGGAGATATTGCGCGCTTGCAGCCGCCGGCAGGCCAGATCGGCGGTTTCGCGCGACAGCCCCATGAAGTTGGCGTCAAAGCCGGAGCTCCGCCGCACCACCTTGCGCAGCGCGCCGTCCAGAGTGGACATTTCAGTCAGCGCGGTTTTCAGCAAAACCTTTTCCGCCGCAAAACTCGAGCCATAGCGGCCGATGTTGATGCCCCAGTGCCGGCCGCCCGAGGTCGAGACGCGGGTGATGATCTCCTGCACCTGCTCGCGCACCACCGGATCAGGGGCCGGGGCGGCGACGGCGCCTGCGCTGGCCAGCACGACCGGCCGCGGTTCCGGGCGCACGGCGGGCGTCTCGGCGATATCGGCCAGCGACGCCTTGGCAACCTTGGCCGCAGTGGCTTCGGCAACCGCGTCGGCCACCCCCTCCTTGACCGCGGCGACGATGGTCGCCTCGGGGATCTTGATCGCCGCGCCGGGCCGCGCCCGGGGCCGCAGGCTGCGCACCACGGCGAGCTTGACGGCAATGGTCTTGCCGGCGGCGGGCCGCGCGCCATTGCCAAGCGAGGCGACGGCGACATCGTTGCCGCCGGTGACCAGCCCCTGATTGCCGCGATATTGCGGTCGTCTGGGTTTGTTCAGCGCCACACGGGTCGGCGCGCGATTGAACCCGAGGTCCAGCAGCTCGGCAACGCGGGCGTTGCGCGTCGTGGTCGAGCGGCCGCCAAAGACCGTGGCGATCACCCGTTCGCGGCCGCGTTCGGCCGAAGCGACAAGGTTGAACCCGGCGGCGCGTGTATAGCCGGTCTTGATGCCATCGGCACCCTTGTAGGCCGACAGCAGGCGCGAGTTCGTGTGGCTGACGTTCCGCACGCCTGCATCCGCCGTCTTGCGGCTGAACAGATTGTAATACATGGGAAAATCATAGATCACATGCCGCCCGAGGATGGTCATGTCGCGGGCGGTGCTCAGGTGGCCGTCTTCGGTCAGCCCGTGGGCGTTCTTGAAGGTGGTGCGGGTCATGCCCATGGATTTCGCCGTGCGGTTCATCCGCAGCGCAAAAGCCGCCTCGGAGCCCGAGATCGCCTCGCCGATCGCGGTGGCCGCGTCATTGGCGGATTTGACCGCCGCCGCGCGCACCAGATAGCGCAGCTTGATCTTCTGCCCGGCCCGAAGGCCCAGTTTCGACGGCGGTTCCGACGCCGCCTTGCGCGAGATCGTCACCACGGTGTCCATCGAGATTTCGCCGTTCTGCACCGCCTCGAAGGTGACATAAAGAGTCATCATTTTGGTCAGCGAAGCGGGATGCAGACGGGTATTGGCATTTTCGGAATGCAGGACCTTGCCGGACCGGGCATCCATCACCATCGCGGCATAAGGCGCCGCGGCAAGGCTGAGCGGGAGCACCACGCACAGCCAGATCAATGCAATACACAGGACGCCCAGGCGGGCGGACTCGACGTTCCGGACCTTCACGATAAAACTGCCTTTTGCCTCGTGCCGCCAGTATTCTGTCAGTCTGGTCAGCTTTTTATTAACCGTAGCTTATCATATGAAGTTCTTTCTTTAAACCCTTAACTATCAACGGATTTTACCAAAAGCGCTTTCATTTCCTCATATATCTTGGGGGTACTTGCGATGCGGTTACTAAACCAGCCATTGTGGCGGGAATGTGGCGAATCCTGTCATTGTCCGGCAAGGCGCGCGGCTCCGGGGGTCCGCTATCGAAATCGCGGAAAGCGCCGCCGCCCTCTTTTCTATAACGCCCAGCGCGTTATATAGAGGGACCGACCCGATCTGCACCAAGCTGGACGCGACCGACAGATATGATCACATCGCCCGTATTGATGGCACGCCCCACCGTGTCTCAGGACAAGGACGACGATGCCGACACCGGTATCGCGGTCCAGACGCGTCCCAAGACCAAGCGGCCGCCACTCTACAAGGTGCTGCTGCTCAACGACGATTATACCCCGATGGAGTTTGTCGTGCATGTGCTCGAGCGATTCTTCGGTTTGAACCATGCCCAGGCCTTCGAGATCATGCTGACGGTGCACAAGAAGGGGATTGCCGTGGTCGGTGTCTTCAGTCACGAAATCGCCGAAACCAAAGTGGCCCAGGTGATGGATTTTGCCCGCCGGCACCAGCATCCGCTGCAATGCACCATGGAAAAGGAATAGCCGCGCCCCGCTGCGCGCCGCTGACATGGCTTCCTCCCGTCTCTCCCTAGCGCTGGCCGAGGCCGCGATGCCCGCCGACGGCCGCATCGCCGTCTTTGCCCCCACCGCGGATACCGATCTTTCTGCCCTGCCCCGCGACCGGATGCAGGTGATCAGCCGCGCGGCCGAGGTGCATGACGCGCTGACCGGCATCGATTGCGTGACGCGGGCCGAGGGGCCCTACGCCGGGGCCGTGGTGATCGTGCCGCGCGCCAAGGCCGAGGCGCGCGCGCTGCTGGCCGAGGCGGTGCGCCATTGCCCCGAGGGGCCGATCCTCGTTGACGGGCAAAAGACCGACGGCGTCGACAGCCTGTTCAAGGCCTGCCGTGGCCGGGTCGCGATCACCGGGCAGATGACCAAGGCACATGGCCGGGCCTTCTGGTTCGCGGCGGCGCCGGTGTTCGACGACTGGCAGGCCGCGCCGGGCACAGCCGATGGCTTTCGCACCCTGCCCGGCGTCTTCTCGGCCGATGGGGTCGATCCGGCCTCGGCGCTTCTGGCCGCGCATCTGCCGGCAAAGCCGGGGCGGCACGTGGCCGATCTCGGCGCCGGCTGGGGCTTTCTGGCGGCAAGGGCGCTCGAGTCTCCCGCGATCGAAGAGCTGCATCTGGTGGAAAGCGACGCGGCGGCGCTGGACTGCGCGCGCCACAATGTCACCGATCCCCGGGCGCGGTTCCACTGGGCCGACGTGCGCCGCTGGGAGCCGCCGGTGCTGTTCGACACGGTGATCACCAATCCGCCCTTTCATCAAGGGCGCAAGGGAGTGCCGGAACTGGGCCAGAGCTTTATGGCCACCGCGCGCCGCATCCTGCGGCCCGCCGGGCGGCTGGTGCTGGTGGCCAATCGCCACCTGCCCTACGAGGCCACGCTTGACGCCGCTTTCGGCAAGGTCGAGGAAGTGGCAGGCGATGGAAAATTCAAGATATTGCAGGCGTCACGCCCCGCTCGCGGCCACCGCTGAGACGGATTAGGCTGGCGCAAGGGAATCAGGAGCGACACATGGGTTTCTCGATCGAAGGCAAGACCGCCATCGTGACCGGGGCGGCCAATGGCATCGGGCTGGCCATCGGGCGGCATTTCATCGACAAGGGCGCCAATGTGGTCTTTGCCGACATGGACGAAGCCAAGCTGGCCGACGAGGTGGGTGAAACCAAGGATGACGGCCCGGCGCGCTATTTCGCCGGCGACCTGCGCGAAAGGCTGACGCTGGCCAATCTGCTATCGGCCACCCTCGACGCCTTTGACCGGGTGGATATCCTGGTCAACGGCAGCCGGCAGATCCTCTCGTCCGATCCGCTCGACATGGACGACGAAACCGTCGAAACTTTGTTGCAGCAGAACCTTTTGACCTCGCTCCGGCTGTCGCAGCTGGTTGCCCGGCGGATGATCAAGCAGGGCGAAGGCCAGGAAGAGGGCCAGCTCGGTTCGATCGTCAATGTCTCGTCGATTGCGGCGCGGCGGACGCATCCCGAGCTTCTGGCCTATTCGGTCTCGACCGCCGCGCTCGACCAGATGACCCGCTCGCTGGCGGTGGCGTTGGCGCCGCATCGCATCCGGGTCAACGGCGTGGCCTTCGGCTCGGTGATGTCGGCCAGCCTCAAGGGCGCGCTCAAGGAAAACCGAGAGTTCCGCAGCGAGATCGAGGACAACACGCCGCTGGGCCGCATCGCCTCGCCAGGCGAACTGGCCGAGGCGACGCAATTCCTGGCTTCCGAGGGCGCCGGATTTGTCACCGGGCAGATCATGACGGTGGATGGCGGGCGCACGCTGGTTGACCCGGTGACGGCGCCGGCGCATTGATCCCGACAGACGAGATCGGCGGATCGGGCTGACGGGGGCGCCCTGCCTCCATAGCCCCGCGCGCGGCTGCGGCCCTGCGACAACCAGACAAGAGACCCGGCCAGGACGAAGGGAAGAGGCGATGACGGAAGACTTTGCAGCCGAAAAGGCGCAGGCCTCGGCCTGGTTTCGCGATCTGCGCGACGGGATCGTGGCTGCCTTCGAGGCCCTGGAAGAAAGCCATGAGAACGGCCCCTTTGCCGATCTGCCGGCCGGGCGGTTCGAGGTGACGGAAACCACCCGGGCGTCCGACGATGGCTCGGATGCCGGGGGCGGGCTGATGAGCGTGATGCGCGACGGCCGGGTGTTCGAGAAGGTCGGGGTCAATGTCTCGACCGTCTATGGCCAGCTTGGCGCGGCGGCGCAGGCGTCGATGGCGGCGCGCAAGGGGCTGCCCGGCATGGCCGAGGACCCGCGGTTCTGGGCCTCGGGGATCAGCCTGGTTGCGCATATGCGCAACCCGCATGTGCCGGCGGTGCATATGAACACGCGGATGTTCTGGACCCCGCATGCCTGGTGGTTCGGCGGCGGCTCCGACCTCAATCCTTGTATCGAATATGCCGAGGACACGGCGCATTTCCACGCCGTGCAAAAGGCGCATCTCGATCCGCATGGCGAGGGCGAATACCCGCGGCTCAAGGAATGGGCGGACGAGTATTTCTACATTCCCCATCGCAAGCGGGCGCGGGGCGTCGGCGGCATTTTCATGGATGACCGGTGCAGCGGCGACTGGGCGGCGGATTTCGCGCTGACGCAGGATATCGGGCGGGCGTTTCTGCCGGCTTATCTGCCCCTGGTCGAAAAGCGGCGCGAGATGGCCTTCGGCACGGCGGAGCGGGAGCAGCAGCTCATCCATCGCGGGCTTTATGCCGAATACAACCTGGTCTACGACCGCGGCACGAAGTTCGGGCTGGCCACCGGGCACGACCCCGATGCGGTGTTGATGTCGCTGCCGCCCTTGGCGAAATGGGTGTGAGGGGCGTTCGGGCTGTGCCGGGCTGAAGCCCGGCCGACCAGCGCGTGACGCCGGTGCCCGACGTGACCCGTCCCGGGGGTGCCCCGGGACCTCACGGTCAGCTCTGCCGCGAGAGGCCCCGGCGCGGGGGCCGGGGCGCGGCTCTCTGCCACTCACGCGTCGCGCCATTCCCCCGGCCGCAATCCACCCAGATGCCAGGAGCCGATCTGCGCCCGGATCAGGCGCAGCGTGGGGTGGCCGACATGGGCGGTCATGCGGCGCACCTGGCGGTTCTTGCCCTCGGTGATGGTCAGCTCGAGCCAGCAATCGGGCACCGATTTGCGAAACCTGACCGGCGGGTCGCGGTCAAACAGTGGCTGTGGCGCCTCGATCCGGCGGGCCTTGGCCGGCCGCGTCTTGCCGTCCTTCAGCGTGACACCCCGGCGCAGCGCTTCGAGCGCCTCGGGCTCCGGCAGGCCTTCGACCTGGACCCAGTAGGTTTTCGGCTGCTTGGCCCTGGGATGGGCGATGCGGTGTTGCAGCTTGCCATCGTCGGTCAGCAGCAACAGCCCCTCGCTGTCGCGATCCAACCGACCGGCGGGATAGACCCGGGGCACATCGACAAAGTCCGAGAGCGTCGGGCGCGTCGTGCCTTCGGTGCCCTTGTCGGTGAACTGCGACAGCACGCCGAAAGGTTTGTGAAACAGGATCAGCCGCGTCATCGCCGCTCCGCAAAGAAGGATTTGAGCAGGGTTTCCGCCGCCTCGGCGGCAATGCCGTCATAGACCTCGGGCGCGTGATGCGCCTGAGGATGCGAGAACACCCGCGCGCCATGCGCCACGCCGCCCGATTTCGGATCCGAGGCGCCGTAATAGACCCGGGCGATTCGCGCCGCGGCGATGGTGCCGGCGCAGATCGCGCAGGGCTCCAGCGTCACATAAAGCGCATGGCCCACCAGCCGTTCCGAGCCCAGCGCGGCACAGGCGGCGCGAATGGCCAGCACCTCGGCATGGGCGGTTGGGTCGCAGAGCTCGCGAGTGCGGTTGCCGGCACGGGCCACCACCGTGCCGTCGGGCGCCACCACCACCGCGCCCACCGGCACCTCGCCGCGCCGGGCGGCGGCACGCGCCTCTTCGAGGGCCAGGTCCATATGGGAACGGAAGGTCATGGCCTCTCTTGCCCGCTTGCGTGCAAAGGCGCAACTGACTAAGGCTGCGGCATGGCTCAGAAACCCCCTGAAGGCGACCGGATCGCCAAGGTTCTTGCGCGCGCGGGCATCGCCTCGCGGCGCGAAGCGGAACGCATGATCGAGGCCGGCCGCGTGCGCGTGAACGGCGAGATCATCGCCCGGGCCGCGCTCAACGTCACCGGCAAGGACAAGATCGAGGTCGACGGCAAGCCGCTGGATGCGCCCGAGCCCGAGCGGCTCTGGCTCTATCACAAGCCGGCCGGGCTGGTGACCTCGCACAAGGACGACCAGGGGCGGGCGACGATCTTTGACGAGCTGCCGGAAGACCTGCCGCGCGTGATGTCGGTCGGCCGGCTCGACCTCAATTCCGAAGGCCTGCTGCTGCTGACCAATGACGGCGGCATCAAGCGCAAGCTCGAGCTGCCCTCGACCGGCTGGCTGCGGCGTTACCGGGTGCGGGTCAAGGGGCGGCCCACCGACGCGCTGCTCGAGCCGCTGCGCAAGGGCGCCCATGTCGACGGCACCGATTACCTGCCGATGATCGTCTCGATCGACCGCCAGCAGGGCGCAAACGCCTGGCTGACCGTCGGGCTGCGCGAAGGCAAGAACCGCGAGATCCGCCGCGCCATGGAAAGCATCGGCCTCAGCGTGAACCGGCTGATCCGGGTGTCTTACGGCCCGTTCCAGCTTGGCCAGCTCAAGCCCGGCGAGGTCGAGGAGGTGCGCAGCAAGATCCTGCGCGATCAGCTTGGCCTCGACGGTGCCAAACCCGACCGCCCGAAACCGCAGCGCACCCGGAGAAAGCGCATTCGCTGAGACCGCAGGGACCTTTTTCCCCCTGCCTGTCGTTGTTCATTCATGAGATTCTGCGTTATGCAGTATCGACGTTATTTTTAAGGGGTTTTCAGGACCATGGCCGATCTTCTCACCATCGAGAACCTGGGCAATCTGGTGATGCTCTGCTTTTTGCAGGCGGTGCTCGGGTTCGACAACCTGCTGTACATTTCCATCGAAAGCCAGCGGGCGCCGGTGGCGCACCAAAAGGCGGTGCGCTTCTGGGGGATCATCATCGCGGTGGTTCTGCGCGTGGTGCTGCTCTTTGTGATGATCCGGCTGATCGACGGGCTCAGCGCGCCGTTTTTCGTGCTGAACTGGGAGGGCGTGCTGACCGGCGGCGTCAATTTCGCGACGCTGGTCTTTATCCTTGGTGGGGTGTTCATCATCTACACCGCAGTCAAGGAAATCGGCCACATGCTGTCGATCGAGCATCTGACGACCGATATCGAGGGCAAATCCGGCAAATCCGCGGCTCAGGTGATCGGGCTGATCGTGACCATGAACCTGATCTTCTCCTTCGATTCCGTGCTCTCGGCCATCGCCATCACCGATGTCTTCCCGATCCTCGCCACCGCGATCCTGTTGTCGGGTCTGGCGATGCTCGTGCTGGCCGACGGGGTGACGCGGTTTCTCGAGAAAAACCGGATGTACGAAGTGTTGGGCCTTTTCATCCTGCTGATTGTCGGCGTGGTCCTGCTGGGCGAAGCCGGTCAGGCGGCGGCGCATGCGATGCATGACGACACCCTGGCGCTCAAGGTCTTTGGTTACGAGATCATCCCGATGTCCAAGACCACCTTCTACTTTGCGGTTGTGGTGCTTTTCGCGGTGGAAATCCTGCAATCGGGCTATACCCGCAAGCTCAATGCCGAGCGGCGCACCGCGGCACGGCACTAGCGATGGCGCCTGTCATCACCTATCTTGTGAGCGAGGTTGAGGGGGTATTTTGATGATCCGGTTTGTCACGCTGCTGATTTTGGCCGCGATGATTGTTGCGGTGGGCGCGGTGGCGGTGGCCGTCTGGTCCTCGGGCAATCGTGGCGGCAAGTTGAACGGCGTGCAGAAGGTGGCCTATGCCTGCCTTTTCTTCCTGATGTCCGGCGTGGCCGTCGGCTGGCTGGGGGCCGAGTGATGGCGCAGAGATACGGCGGAACCTACAGCCCCAAGGGCAAGACAGATGCGGCCTCCGACCTGCGGCCGCTGAAAGCGACGGTAAGCCCCACCGGCGCCCGGTCGAACCTTCTGTTCGTGCCCGGCGCGCTTCTGGCCTTCACCGCTTTCGGCACGGGCCCCGAGGCGCTGGCGCTGGGACTTGCCGGCGCCGGCACCTGGACATTGGCGGCCTGGCTCACCCGCGAGGGGCTCAAGGCCGAGGCCGCCTATGACGCGCGCAAGGTGGCGCGCCGCCCTGCCCTGCCGCGCAAGATCCTCGGCACGCTCCTGATCGGCGCCGGCACCGCACTGGCCGGGCTGAGCCATGAGCTGGGCTTTGCCGCCAGCGGGCTCTACGGGGTGATCGCGGCGGCGCTGCATATCACCGCTTTCGGCCCTGACCCGCTGAGAAACAAATCGATCGAGGGCGTCGACGAATTTCAGCAGGACCGGGTGGCGCGCGTCATCGACGAGGCCGAGGCGCATCTGGCTGCGATGATGGGCGCGATCCGCCGGGCACAGGATCCGCGGCTCGAGGCGCGGGTCGAACGGTTTCAGCAATCGGTGCGTGAGATGCTGCGCACGGTCGAGGAGGATCCGCGCGATCTGACCTCGGCGCGGCGCTATCTCGGCGTCTACCTGATGGGTGCCCGCGACGCGACGATCAAATTCGCCGACATCTATGCCCGCGACCGGGATGTGGCGGCGAAATCTGACTACCTGATGCTGCTGACCGATCTGGAAGAGAATTATGTCGCCAAGACACGCAAGCTGCTGAGCGACAGCAACGCCGATCTGGCAATCGAAATAGACGTGCTGCGCGACCGCTTGCAGCGCGAAGGGGTGCGGCTCGACTGAGCCCGAGACAGTTTAACCGGGGAAGGACAAACCCATGTCGGACAATGTGAGAGAGAAGGCCAAACAGGATTTGGCCCTGGTAGAAGAGGTGAGCGCCGTGGTCCTGCCCGAGCCGAGACAAGCACAGGAAATCGTGTCTCTGGAGCAGGCCGATCCCACCGTGAGCAGCGAAATCCGCCAGCGCATGGACGAGATCGACATGGACGACACCAATTCCATCGTCGCGTTCGGATCGGCGGCCCAGGCCGAGCTTCAGGAAATCTCTCAGGCGATGTTGCAGGACGTGCGCAACAAGGACGTGGGGCCGGCCGGCGACTCGCTGCGCTCTATCGTGACCACGATCCGCGGCTTTTCGGTGTCGGAGCTTGATGTGCGCCGCGAACGGAGCTGGTGGGAAAAACTGATCGGCCGCGCCGCGCCATTTGCCAAATTCACGGCCCGCTTCGAAGAGGTGCAGGGCCAGATCGACCGGGTGACCGGCAATCTGCTAGAACACGAACACAAGCTGTTGAAAGACATCAAGTCTCTCGACATGCTGTATGAAAAGACGTTGAATTTCTACGACGAGCTGGCGCTCTATATCGCTGCGGGCGAGGAAAAGCTGAAAGAGCTGGATGACACGGTGATCCCGGCCAAGGAGGCCGAGGTCAAGGCGGCACCCGAGGACAGCCAGGTGATGCAGGCGCAGGAGCTGCGCGACCTGCGCGCCGCGCGCGACGATCTCGAACGCCGGGTGCACGACCTCAAGCTGACCCGCCAGGTGACCATGCAATCCCTGCCCTCGATCCGGCTGGTGCAGGAGAACGACAAGTCGCTGGTGACCAAGATCAACTCGACCCTCGTCAACACCGTGCCGCTCTGGGAAACCCAGCTGGCGCAGGCGGTGACGATCCAGCGCTCGGCCGAGGCCGCCGCCGCGGTGCGCGAGGCCAATGACCTGACCAACGAGCTGCTGACCGCCAACGCCAAGAACCTGCGGGATTCGAACAAGGTGATCCGCGAGGAAATGGAGCGCGGGGTGTTTGACATCGAAGCGGTGAAACAGGCCAATGCCGATCTGATCGGCACCATCCAGGAAAGCCTGCAAATCGCCGACGAAGGCAAGGCGCGCCGCGCCGCCGCCGAAGAGGAGCTGCAACGCATGGAACAAGAGCTGCGCGACACCCTGGCTGCGGCCAAGGCGAAAAAGACCGGGCTGGGCGACACCGCCGGCACCGCCGTTCCGGCGGCCTGAGCGCATGGTCGGGCGCCTTTTCCTCTGTGCGGTGGCTGCCGGCGCCCTGACGCTGTCGGCCTGCACCACCCCGGTCGATCCGGTGCCCGTCCCGCCTGACCGTCCCGTCACGCCCGTCTCGCCCAAGCCGCCCGAGACCGCGCGTCCGACCACCCCTTCGGACGACAGCCGAAAGCTCGCGGTCTATTATACCCAGGTCGAAACCGAGCTGGTGGCCCAGGGCCTGCTGCGCACCGATGGCGGCGGCCCGGACACCGAGTTCAGCCGCCGCATGCTGATCGACAATTTCGAACGGATCGCGTTTTTCGATGAATACGTGCGCGGCGCCGGGCTGCGCTCGGGCCGTGGCGGTGCCAGCCGGCTCAAACGCTGGGGCCAGCCGATCCGCATGTCGGTCGAGTTCGGCCGCACCGTGCCGGAGGCGCAGCAGGCAATAGACCGGGCCGAGGTTGCGCGCTATGCCGCGCGGCTGTCCCGCGTCACCGGCCATCCGATCACGATGACCGACAGGGATCCCAATTACTACGTGCTCTACATGTCCGAGGATGACGGCGATCGCCTGCCCGCCCGGGTCAAGGAGATCGTGCCCAACATCAACCGGAACGCGCTCGACATCTTTCGCAGCCTGCCGCGCTCGATCCATTGCCTTGTGATCGCCTTTTCCTCCGAGCCGGGCGGCCATGAATACGCCAAGTCGATCGCCCTGATCCGCGCCGAACACCCCTCGCTCCTGCGCAAGAGCTGCGTGCATGAGGAGCTGGCGCAGGGTCTGGGCCTGGCCAATGACAGCCCGCGCGCCCGGCCGTCGATCTTCAACGACGACGACGAATTTGCCCTGCTGACCAGCCATGACGAGCTCTTGCTCAAGATGCTCTACGACCGCCGGTTGCGGGCCGGCATGTCCTGGGACGAGGCGAAACCGATTGTCGAAACCATCGCCGACGAGATGCTCGGCGGACCGAGCTAAGCACCTGATCTGACCACTTTCGCTGAACCAAGGGAGAGACCCGATGGGCATTTTCGATTTCCTCACCGGTGAATTCATCGACGTCATCCACTGGACCGACGACACCCGCGACACCATGGTCTGGCGCTTCGAGCGCGAGGGCCATGAGATCAAGTATGGCGCCAAGCTGACGGTACGCGAGGGCCAGGCGGCGGTGTTCGTGCACGAGGGCCAACTGGCGGATGTCTTCACCCCCGGTCTCTACATGCTCGAGACCAACAACATGCCGATCATGACGACCTTGCAGCACTGGGATCACGGCTTCAGAAGCCCGTTTAAATCCGAGATCTACTACGTCAACACCACCCGCTTCACCGATCTGAAGTGGGGCACCAAGAACCCGATCATGCTGCGCGACCCCGAGTTCGGCCCCACCCGCATCCGCGCCTTCGGCACCTATACGGTGCGGGTCAGGGAGCCGGCGCTCTTCATGACGGAAATCGTCGGCACCGACGGCGAATTCACCATGGACGAGATTTCCTATCAGATCCGCAACATCATCGTTCAGGAATTCAGCCGCGTGATTGCCGGATCGGGCATACCGGTGCTCGACATGGCAGCCAATACCGCCGATCTCGGCCGGATGATCGCCGCCGAGATCAGCCAGATCGTGGCAGGCTACGGCCTCGAGATCCCCGAGTTCTACATCGAGAACATCTCGCTGCCGCCGGCGGTCGAGGAAGCGCTCGACAAGCGCACCTCGATGGGTCTCGCCGGCGATCTCGGCAAGTTCACCCAGTATTCCGCCGCCGAAGCGATGACCAAGGCGGCATCCAACCCCGGCGGCGGCGGTGGCATGGGCGCCGGTCTCGGCATGGGAATGGGCATGGCGATGGCGCAGCAGATGGCGGGCTCGCAAGGCTCCTGGGGCCAGCAGCCCGCCGCCAGTCCCGCCGCGCCGCCCCCGCCGCCGCCGGTCGAACACGTCTGGCACATCGCCGAGGGCGGCCAGACCAAGGGCCCCTTCTCCAAGGCGCGTCTTGGCCGCATGGCCCAGGACGGGGAGATCACCCGCGAAACCTATGTCTGGACCGCCGGTCAGGACGGCTGGAAACGCGCCGAAGACGTGCAGGAGCTGGCGCAGCTCTTTACCATCCTGCCGCCGCCGCCACCCGGACACTGATCCTTGCACGGCGCGGCCGGGCCCGCCCCGGAGCCTGGCCGCGCCTCTTGCGGGCGCGCATTCGCCCGTCACGCGCCCGGGAGCGACCGGCCAGGCTCCGGAATTATTTCCCGCAGTCCACTCCCGTGATTCGACGATCCGATTCTCATTCGCGGCCAATGGGCTTTGGAAATTTATTCTGATCAATTAACAGGCACCAAAGTCGTAGAGAGATTTATCTCTCAAAAGTTGCATAAATTGTTTACCTTTTCGAAGCACCTCATTTTCCGATTAATCCGCAGACCGCGCAGGCCTGCCTGATAACATCCAAGTCATTGTTAAAAAACATAAAAATTGTTGTCGCACAAGGAAGGCGTCGCATTCCAGAGTTCTTCCTACCTGAAAAGTGCCCAATTTCGCCCGATTTGAGCCGCAATTCCTTGTCCAAAACTCCCCCATAAGACGAGTTATTCCATAGTATTTGTACCATAAGGACAGAAAATGCCTTATCCCCCCCTCAAGACCCGACTTTCCAAATTTCGAAACGATGAATGCGGAAGTGTGAGTGTCGAATTCTCGATCATTCTGACCGCAATCATGCTGGTGGTCGTGATGTTTGTTTCCCTCGCGATCCATATTGCCACCACAAGCGAAGTCCAGCAGGCCGCTCATGACCTGACGCGACAATCGTTGAAATACATCGATCTCGGACTCGAGCCGGAGGCGGTCTGTGCCTGGCTCCAGGCCGACATGCTCGAAAAAGTGACCGGTCAGCTTACCTTCATCGACCCGGCCCAGGTGCAATCTCTGACCTGCCAGATCGATGACGGCCGGACCCTGGGCAGGGTCACCCTGTCCTATTCGATTGACGGCAGCTTTCTCGATCGTGCGGTCCAGGTTTTCGGCGTCGAGCTGAAACAGATCGAACGTTCCGCGCAGATCGTTCTGTAAGAGGTCGCCATGCAAGGTCGTATCGCAAACGCTTCCCTCTCTCGCCCGCTTGCCCGCTTTTTCCGGTGCCAAGATGGCTTTCTGAGCGTGGTGATGGCCATTCTCCTGCCGGCAATGATCATGGTGGCCGGCATTGCCATCGACCTGTCCGACCTGAACGCGCAGCGCAAGGCGGTGCAGTCGCAGGCCGACCTTGCGGCGCTGTCGGGGGTGCGCAACCTCTCCACCGCCTCGACAACCCGCGCCGCCGCCGCGCGGACGCTGGTGCAATCCGAGATCTACGACATCCGCCCGCCGGCGGCCGATCACATCCTGTTCGGGCGTCTGGCGGCCGGGGACTTCGTCGCCAACCCGGACCAGTCGCACCTCGATGGTGTCACCGCGGTCAAGGTGGTGGCGACCTCGCCGGCGCGCTTCCCGGTTCTCGGCCGCTTCTTCCTGCGCGACGCGCCGCCGCTTGTCACCCGGTCGGCGGTGGCCGTGGTCGACCCGCGGGTCAGCTTTGCCCTGTCAAACTGCCTGCTCTCGCTGCGGCTTCTGAACGGTCTGCTCGAACCGCTGCTGGGGGCCGACATGGATCTTCTGTGTTCCGGTCACGGGCTTCGTATCAACGCCGTGAGTCTGATGAACCAATTGGCGCTCAGGGGCGAACTGCTGGCACCCGATACCACCTATGGCGACATTCTCGACGCAGAATTGCCGCTGATCGACATTCTCGAGGCGGCTTATGGCCAGACCGGATTGGCGGCAGAGCTGGCGGCCCCGGTCTTTGCCTCGGAGCGGCTGCGGCTGGGCGACTTCCTGCACCTCGCGCCCGGGCTGCGCGAGGTGCAGGTCACCAACACGCTGCTTCCGCCGCTTGAGCTGCATATCTCGGATGTGGTCTTTGGCGCGCTGGAAGTCCTTGGCGCGCGGATCGTCGATCTCGACGCGCGGCTATCGCTTGGAACCTTTGCCGGCGCCGGGATCAGCGTACAGATTTCCGAACCCCGCGTGATCGTGCTGGGGGCACACCCCGGAAGCCGGGACGCCCGCGCCCAGAGCGCGCAGATCCGGATTGCCGTCGACGGGCTGCATCTGTCGTCGCTGCTGCGGCTCAGTCTCGGGATCAACCTGGCCAACAGCACCGCCACGCTGGCCGCCCAGGGCCGCCAGTGCAGTCGCGTCGGCACGGACACCGCCGCCGTCTTCGCGCCGGTGACCGCCGAATTGCTGAACGTGGACGCCTCGTTGCGCCTGCTGGGCCTGCCACTCGACAGACCGCTGGCCCCGGTCAAATCGCTCAAGCTGATGGAAAGCAGCGATACCCGGATCAGATTTACCCATGACGAGGTGGCGCAGGGCAAGGTCAAGGAAATCCGCGCCGACCACTATCAGATCGATGTCCACGGCCTGCAACAGATCACCGGCGCGGTGGCCGATCTCATCGGCGCCTTCCGGGCCGAGACCGGGGGCAAGGCTTCCGACCACGCCTGCCGTCTTCTGACCGGATGCGTCCTGGCATCATCCGCCCGTGGCCTGGGCAATCTGCTGGACCCCGTCACCGAGGCGCTGGCGGTCTCGCAGGACAATCTCGGCAAGCCCGGCACGGCCGAAGGCGGATTGCTCCGGACCCTGCTCGAGGATGTCCTGGGGTTTGCCTTTGTCGAGACCCAGATCGAGGTGCTGGCGGTGAGCTGCTCTTACAAGCTGGCGCTGTGAGCAGCGGGCTGTAACACGTTGCTTCCCCGGTCGAAAATATGGCAAGTTCCGCCCTGTCATCCTTCGCGAAAGCCCCCGCATGACCGACACGCTCTCTCCTCCGCCGGCCCCCGAAGCCGAACACCGCTTTGCCTGCGATGAATGCGGCGCCGACATGCGGTTCGATCCGGCCACCGGCGGGCTGACATGCGACCATTGTGGCAACAGCGCCGAGATCGCCATCGGCCCCTGGGGCGGCGCCGCCCTGCGCGAACTGGATTTCGAAGCGGCCCTGGCGCAACGACTGCCGCAGGAGGAGATCGAGGAAACCCGCGTCTCGACATGCCCAAATTGCGGCGCCCAGGTCGAATTCGACGCCGACGTCCATGCCCGGGAATGCCCATTCTGCGCCACCCCCGTGGTGATCGACACCGGCACCCATCGCCACATCAAGCCGCGCGGATTGCTGCCCTTCGCGCTCGAGGAACGCCAGGCGCACAAGGCGATGACCGACTGGCTGGGCAAACTCTGGTTTGCGCCCAACGGCTTGCAGCAATACGCCCGCAAGGGCCGCAGGATGGATGGTATCTATGTCCCCTACTGGACTTTCGATGCCGATACCAAATCCTCGTATCGCGGCCAGCGCGGCACGGTCTATTACGAAAGCCGCACCGTCACCCGCAACGGCAAGCGCGTCACCCAGCGGGTGCAGAAGGTGCGCTGGCGCACGGTCTCGGGCCGGGTGGCGCGGTTTTTCGACGATGTGTTGGTGCTGGCCTCGCGTTCGCTGCCCAAGCGCTATACCGACAATCTCGAACCCTGGGATCTGGCCGCGCTCGAACCCTACCGTCCCGAATTCCTCGCCGGGTTCCGAGCCGAGGGCTATGCGGTCGAGCTGGCCGATGGCTTTGCCGAGGCGCGTGTGCAGATGGACAGGATGATCCAGCGCGATGTGAAATTCGACATCGGCGGCGACCGCCAGCGCATCACCGACATCGACACCACGGTCGACGACATCACCTTCAAGCATATCCTGCTGCCGGTCTGGCTGGCCGCCTACAAATATCGCGGCCAGACCTATCGTTTCGTCGTCAACGGCCGCACCGGCCGGGTGCAGGGCGAACGCCCCTGGTCGGCGATCAAGATCGCCATCGCCGTCGTCATCGGTCTCATCCTGGCAGGAGGGCTGGGCTATCTCTGGGCAATCTCCCAACAATAGGCTGACGCACCTCCCCGGGGCACGTCAGCCCGTACCGGAAGGCCGACGCCGCCTTGCCAGCGCAAACTCCCCTGGCCAGGCGGAAATTCGTAACGGGTCGATCCACTCCCTGACCGCACGCATTCCGTGGTCCTTCCGGTGCCTTGCACTATGCCACATCCGGCCGGAAATTTCCGCAACAGCGGTTGCGGCATGGCGTCCCACACCCCGAGAGCGCTTGCGCGCAGGGGCCGAATACGTCACAGTTAGCGCAAACAATTTGCCCCCGGATACAGGAATTGCCTCATGATCCTCTGCTGCGGAGAATCGCTGATCGACATGTTGCCGCGCACATCGACCCTCGATGAGCCGGCCTTCGCGCCACATACCGGCGGCGCGGTCTACAACACGGCGATCGCCCTTGGCCGTCTCGAGGCTCCGGCGGGCTATTTCGGCGGGCTCAGCTCGGACATGTTCGGCCAGCTGCTCGAGGCCGATCTGGTGGCCTCCAAGGTGGATACCGCGCTGGCCCCGCGCAGTGACCGGCCCACGACCCTGGCGTTCGTGACGCTGAAGGACGGCCATGCCACCTATGCATTCTATGATGAAAACACCGCCGGCCGCATGCTCGCGCAGTCTGACCTGCCCGCGGTGCCTGCGGCAGTGACGGCGCTGTTCTTTGGCGGCATCAGCCTGCCGGTCGAACCCTGCGGCGACACCTATGCGGCGCTTGCCATCCGCGAGGCCGACAGCCGCCTGATCATGATCGATCCCAACATCCGCCCCGGGTTCATCCGCGACGAGGCCCGCTATCGCGCCCGGCTCGACCGGATGCTGGCGGTGGCCGATGTGGTCAAGGTCTCGGATGAGGATCTCGTCTGGCTCACCGGCGGCACCGACCCGAAGGCGCTGACCGACAAGGGGGTGGGCCTGGTGCTGATGACCCGGGGCGGCGAAGGCGTGCTGGCGCAGAACGCCGAGGGCAGCCTCGACCTGCCCACCACCAAGGTCGAGGTGGTTGATACCGTCGGCGCCGGCGACACCTTCAACGCCGGCATGCTGGCCGGCCTGCACCAGCAGGGTCTTGCCACCAAACAGGCCTTCAAACAGGCCACGCTGGCCGACCTGGAACCGGCGATCGCGCTCGGCATGCGCGCCGCCGCGGTCACCGTCAGCCGCGCCGGCGCCAATCCGCCCTGGGCGCACGAACTGGCGTGAGGGCGCTGCTGCAACGGGTGCGCGAAGCCCAGGTGACGGTCGATGGCGACGTCCTCGGCCAATGCGGCCCGGGGCTGATGATTCTGGTCTGCGCCATGCAGGGCGACACCGAGGCCGAGGCCGGAAAGCTGGCCGCCAAAGCCGCCCGCCTGCGCATCTTTCCCGACGCGGCCGGCAAGATGAACCGTTCGGTCACGGATATCGGCGGCACGGCGCTTGTCGTCAGCCAGTTCACCCTCGCCGCGGATACCCGCCGCGGCAACCGCCCCGGCTTTTCCGCCGCCGCTGCGCCTGAAACCGGCGCCGCGCTTTACGAGGCGTTCGCCGCGGCGCTGCGCGGTGAGGGCATTGCCACCGAAACCGGACGTTTCGGCGCCGACATGCAGGTCAGCCTTGTCAACGACGGTCCGGTCACCATCTGGCTCGACACCGAGGCCTGAGCGCGCCGCGGCCAGCCGAGGGCCTGATCGTCGCGCGGTTCACGCCCCCCATTTGCCGATCATGATGCCGGATTCGTCTTCGTCGCGCCGCATCGCGCGCACCCCGGCGTCGGTCATGGTCACCCGGTTCTTGCGCGCCGTGAGCCGGTCGAGCAGCGCCGCCTGCATCCGGTCCCGCTCGGCCTGATAGGCCGGATCCCGGCCCAGATCGCGGAATTCCTCGGGATCATTCTCAAGATCGAAAAGTTGCGGCGGAAAGCCCCGGTAATATACGTATTTCCACCGCTCGCTGCGCAGCATGTAGGCGCGGGCCTCCGACAGGCCGACGTCCAGCGTCTCGCGCGCGGCATAGAAGGCATAGTCGATTTCCGACAGCACCGCGTCGCGCCAGTCTTCGGGTGTCTCGCCCTGCAAGAGCGGCATCAGCGACCGCCCCTCCAGCCGGTGATCGGCCGGCGGCGCGCCGGTGGCCTCGAGGAAGGTGGGCACCAGATCGATGGCCTCGACCAGCGCATCGCAGGCGGTGCCGCGCGTGGCATCCGCCTCGGGGCGCGGATCGCAGATGATCAGCGGCACCCGCACCGAGCACTCATGAAACAGCTCTTTCTCGCCCATCCAGTGATCGCCAAGGTAATCGCCATGGTCCGAGGTCAGCACGATCATCGTGTCGCGATCGCGCCCGGTCTCTTCCAGCCAGTCAAAGAGCCGCCCGAGATGGTCGTCGATCTGCTTGATCAGCCCCATGTAGGCCGGCAGCACAACCTCGCGCGCGCCCTGTTTCGAGAAGGTCTCGCTGACCTCCATGCCCATGAATGCCGCATAGACCGGATTGGGGTCGGCGCGCTCCTCCGCGCTGCGATGGAGCGGTAGAAAACTCTCGGGGCCATACATGTCGTGATACGGCGCCGGGGCGATATAGGGCCAATGCGGCTTGATATAGCTGAGGTGGCAGAGCCAGGGCTGATCGCCCATCTCCTCGATGAATTCCCGGGCGCGCATGGTCATATAGGCGGTTTCGGAATGCTCTTCCCTGACCCGCGCCGGCAGGTTCGAATTCTTCAGATGCCAGCCCGAGAGCAGTTCGCCCTCCGGTCCCTCGGCGGAATTGGCCCAACGATCCCAGGGGTTGTCGCCCGCATAGCCCTTGTCACGCAGCCAGTCGTTGTAGCGCAGCTTGCCCCCCTTGGCCGCGAGCACGCCATCCGGGTGCAGCCCGTCGTCACGCTCGTAGGGGTCGAATCCCGGCTGGCTGACCTTGATGCCGATGTCACCGCCTGCCTCCACCCCGAGCCGCGCCATGCCTTCGCGGTCGGGCACCATATGGGTCTTGCCGACCACCGCCGTCGTCACGCCCTGCGGGCGCAGGTAGTCGCCCAGCGTCAACTCGCCCAGGGGCAGCGGCACCCGGTTCCAGGTGGCCCCGTGGCTGAACACCGTGCGGCCGGTGTAGGTCGAGGCGCGCGACGGGCCGCAGACCGGCGATTGCACATAGGCCCGGTCGAAACGCAGGCCTTTGCTGGCCAGCTTGTCGATGTTGGGCGTGTCCAGATGCGGATGGCCGTAACAGGACAGGTAATCCCAGCGCAGTTGATCGGCCATGATGAAGAGGATGTTCTTGATCTTTGTCATGTACTTATCTCATCAGTCCGGGAAGGAATGTGGCAATCGGCGGGAACACCAGGACGAGAACCAGCCCCGCGACCAGCGCGATGATATAGGGCGTCACGCCCCGGAAGATCGCGCCGAGGCGGACGTCGGGCAGCACCGACTTCACCACAAAGACGTTCATGCCGATGGGCGGGGTGATCAACCCGATCTCGGACACCAGCACCACGAGGATGCCAAACCAGATCATGTCGATGCCGCTGATCTGCAAGGCCGGCAGGAACACCGGCACCAGCAGCACGAGGATGCCGATCGCCTCGAACACCATGCCCATCAGGATGGCGATCACGCAGACAAACAGCACCAGCTGGAACGGCGACAGCTCCCATGCGTCCACAAGGTCGAGCAGGTCATAGGGCATCCCGCTCAGATTGATGAACTGCGAAAAGACGATGGCGCCGAGCAGCACGATAAAGATCGTCGCGGTGGTCACGGTGGCGTCGGACAGGCAGTCCTTCCATTCGCCCAAGGTCCGCAGGTTGCCGCGCAGCACTGCGATCACGGCTGCCCCGAAGGCGCCAATGCCCGAAGCCTCGGTCGCAGTGAAGGCACCGGTATAGATGCCCCCCAGCACCACGAGAAAGAGGATCAGAACCGGCAGGGTGCCGCGAATGGCCTCTTTCTTGCGGGCGGGGTCGAGCGGCGGCGCCTCGGGCGCGGCCAGCGGATCGCGGCGCACCACGATGCCGACGCAGATCATGAACAGCGTGACCAGCAAGAGCCCCGGAAGGATACCGGCGATAAACAGAAGGCCGATGTCCTGCTCGGCGATCAGCCCGTAGATTACCAAGGGCACCGAGGGCGGGATCATGATGCCCAGCGTGCCGCCCGCCGCGATGGTGCCCGAGGCGAGGCGGTCCGAATAGCGATAGCTCTTCATCGGCGGCATGGCGACCTTGGCCATCGTCGCCGCTGTCGCCAGCGTCGAGCCGCAGACCGCCGAAAAGCCCCCCGCCGCCAGCACCGTGGCCAGCGCCAACCCGCCGCGGAAACGTCCGAGACCGGCATAAGCCGCGTCGTAGAGATCTTTCGAAATCCGCGCATGCACGATGAAGACGCCCATCAGGATAAAGAGCGGAATGACGCTGAGATTGTAGTTCATGCTGTCTTCCAGAACCTGCTGGCCAACCATGGCCAGCGACGCCTCGAACCCGCGTTGCAAGCCGAAGCCGACGAAGCCCACCACCAACGTGGCAAAGCCCACCCGGAAGCCTAGGAAGCAGAGCCCCAGAAGGGCGGCGAAACCGATCAGTGCGGTGGCCATCACAGATCCTCCAGATGATCGTCGTGGCGCCCTGCCCCGGTCATCAGGCCCAGGACCTGGCAGACCACGCTCAGCGCCGCCAGGGCCGCGACCACGCCGAAAATCGAGGACAGGGGCCATTCCAGCACGATGGTGCGCGAATTCGTTTCGGCGGCATGCAGGGCGGCCTCGAACAGCACATAGACGATCAGGCACATCACGAAGAGCGACAGCCCCTGCACCGCGATGTCATAGACACGCGGTGCCACGGCGCGGACCCGGGCGTCGATGAGTTCGACCACGATGTGCTTGTCGCGGGCATTGGCGATGCCGAGGCCGGCAAAGATCACCAGCGCCAGCATCACCGAGATCATTTCCGACGCCCCGAAGATCGGCGCGCCGAGGAGATAGCGGCCGACGACATCGACGAAGGTCAGCAGCATCATGAGCGCCAGCACGGCGCTGGAAAAGATCTCCAGCCCCCTGACGATCTGCGCGAGAACGCCCGCGCCCGCGTGTCTGTCTGTCGGCCGGGTCATCAGTTCATCGCCCCGTCAAGCTGGCTGCGGTAGAAATCGAGCGCCGCCTGCGCATCGATGCCGGTGCCGCCGGCCGCCCTGAGCCAGCCTTCGGTGACAAAGGCCGAGGCCTCCATCAGCGCCTGTTCGAAAGCCGGATCGGCCATGACCACCTGAAGGCCCGCGCCTTCATAGGCAGCCTCGCCCTGCGCCGCCGCCTCGTCCCAGCGCTTGCCAAAGGCCGCGCCAAGCACGTCGCCCGAGACGCTCATGATCGCCTGTTGATCCTCGGGCGAGATCTCGGCCCATTTGTTGCTGTTGGCAAAGACCGAGAAGGAGGTCGCGTAGATCGGCTGTGACAATCGCGTCGTCGACTTGGTGTAGGGCAAGAGCTGGAACGCCTCCACCGCCTGCGGATCAAGCCCGAGGTGGCCATCGACAACGCCGCGCGAGATGATCTCGTTGGATTTCACCGCGGGGGTCGAGACGACGCCGGTGCCCAGCTGTTTGGTGATCGCGGCCAGCGGCCCGGGCAGCACCCACATCTTGCGGTTGGCCAGATCATCCAGCGTGGTGATCGGCGTGTCGGTCTGGCTGTAAAGCTCGCCCGGCGAGATGACGAACTGCGACAGCAGCTGTACCGAGGTGATCTCGTCGGGGAAGTACTTCTGGTTGGTGGCCCAGAGCGCCCTGGACATGGTCTCGGCGTCGCGGATCGCAACAAAGGGCTGCATGGCGACCTTCGGCCCCAGCACCCCGTCGCCGAAAAAGCCGTTGAACATGACGGAGACGTCGGCGATGCCCTTTTCCACGGCGGCCAGCTGCTCGGGCGGCGGCGCCACCGATTTCGGCGGGATGATGCCCGTCACGCGGCCCTCGGTCACGCGCTCGACCTCGTCGATCCAGTTGGGCAACACCTCGGAACAGGCGAAATGGCTCGATGGCCAGAAGCAGTTGACCAAGAGCCGGGTCTTGGCGGTGGCGGCGCTGCCGGCGACAACCAGCGCCGAGGCCACAAGTGCAAGTTTCAGTGTCATGTTCTCTCTCCCGTTTTGCGACCAGCTTGCGGTGTGGTCACACCGTCTTCAATCCTCAGTCCTCCAATCCGCCAAAGCTGCGGATATCGGTGCCCTCCTCCCGGCGTTTCGCGGTGTAGGCCGCGAAGGCCTCGACCGCCGGCGCATGCTCCCATGCCTCGAGCGCGGAGCGATAGCTCGGCCGCTGCGAGACCCTGTCAAACCAGGCTTTCAGATGCGGCCTGCGGGCGTAGGGCCAGCCCATCAGGTCCATCCGGTGCAGGTTCGGCATCCAGGCAATATCGGCCAGCGAGAAATCCGCGCCCGCCAGATAATCCCGCCCGTCCGCCAAGAGCGCGTCGAGCTGGGCAAAGCCTGCGTCGGTCCGGCGCACCGCGGCCTCGATGCGGTCCCGGTCGAAGCCGGCGGCGAAATCGCGACGAAACTGCTTGAGCCAGGCGTTTTGGTGCCGTGCCTGAAAGGCCTCGGCCACTTCTGGCGGCGGCGGTGGCGCGGCACGGAACAGGAACTCGAAGGTCAGCAGCTTGAGATCGAGCTGCGCTGCATCCGCCATCTCCAGGAGCTCCGGCTTGGCGGTGGCGGCCAGCGCATCATTCCGGCGCGCCAGGTGACGGATGATGTCGATCGACTCGATGATCAGCGCGCCATCGTCCACCAGCGCCGGCACCAACCCCTTGGGGTGGATCTTCTGATATGCCGCGCTAGCGTGTTCGTCCTTTTCCAGATCGATCAGGTGGCTTTCAAACGCCTGCCCGGTCTCGGCCAGAACGATCCGCACCCGCTGCGAACAGCTCGACATCGGCGCGTGCCAGAGGTGCAGGCCTTGCAGGTCTTTCAGTGTCGGGTCTTGCGGGTCTATGCGCGGCATCTGTTTCGCTCTCTCAGAAATTCACCCGGTCGCCGCCCTTGAGCGCGAGGATTTCTCGCGCCTCGTCCGGCGTGGCGACCTCGCAGCCCAGATCCTCGACGATGCGGCGGATCTTGGCGACCTGCGCGGCGTTGCTCTCGGCCAGCTTGCCACGCGACTGAAACAGGCTGTCCTCCAGCCCGACGCGCACGTTGCCGCCCATCTGGCTGGCGGTGGTGGCCAGCGACATCTGCGATCCGCCCGCGCCCAGCACCGACCAGCGGTAATCGTCGCCGAAGAGCCGGTCGGCGGTGCGCTTCATGAACACCAGGTTGTCGACCTCGGGGCCGATGCCGCCAAGGATGCCAAAGATGAACTGGATGAAAACCGGCGCCTTGAACAGCCCGATATCCATGCAGAATTTCAGGTTGTAGAGGTGACCGACGTCATAACATTCATGCTCGAACTTGATGTCATGCGGCGCCAGCGTGTCGGCGGCCTCCTTGATGTCGCGGAAAGTGTTGCGGAAGATATTGCCGTCGGAACCCGCGACATACTCCTTCTCCCAGTCAAACTTCCAGTCGTCGTCGCCATAGCGGTTGGCCAGCGGGTGGAAGGAGAAGTTCATCGAGCCCATGTTCATGGAACACATCTCGGGCGAAAACGTCTTGGCCGGGGTGATCCGGTCCTGGATCGACAGCGACAGCGAACCGCCGGTCGAAATGTTCACCACCGCATCCGTCGCCTGCTTGATGCGCGGCAGGAAGGGCTGGAAGTCCTTCACATCGACCGAGGGTGCGCCGGTCTCGTTGTCGCGGGCGTGCAGGTGCAGGATCGAGGCGCCGGCCTCGGCCGCTTCAACGGCCTGGGTGGCGATGTCGTCATAGGTATAGGGCAGCGCATCCGACATGGAGGGCGTGTGGATCGCCCCGGTGACGGCGCAGGTGATGATTGTCTTCTGGCGAGCCATGGCGGCCTCCTTAACTGTCTTTGGACCGCTCGACGCGATAGCCGAGCGGGAAGAGTTGCAGATCGAAACGGTGTCGGATGAAGCCCCAGACCCCCTGCGGCGCCTTCAACATCACCACGATGGCCACAAGGCCGAGAACCATCAGGTAAATGGTGCCCAGATCGGCCAGGGTTTCGCGCAGCAGGAAAAAGACGATGGTGCCGATGATCGGGCCCTCGATGGTGCCGATGCCGCCGATGACGACAATGAAGATGACAAAGGCGGTCCAGTCGTTGACGCTGAAGGCGGCATCGGGCGAGATCCGCAGCTTTTGCAGGAAGATCAGCGCCCCCACGATGGCGGTCAGGCCTGAGGTGACGACATAGACAAAGAACTTGGTGCGCCAGATGTCGATCCCGAGGGAGGCCGAGGCCAGTTCATTGTCGCGGATCGCGGTCAGCGCCAGCCCCTTGCGCGAGCGCAGCAGCAGGTAGACCGCCGTGACGACGATCAGCGCCGCGCCCAGAGCCAGCCAGTAAGACAGCGCCTCGCGCGCCGAACGGCCGTCAGCCATGGAACGCACGATATCGGTGGGCAGCGAGGTGCCCGATCCGCCGCCCAGCGCCGAGACCTGGGCAAAGACCAGCCGGAAAACCTCGGCCATGACCCAGGTGCCGATGGCGAAATAGGCGCCGCGCAGGCGAAAGATCAACGCCGCGACGGGGATCGAGATCAGCGCCCCAAGCAGACCCGCCAAGGCGATGGCCACCAGCGGCGGCAGGCCCGCAAAGATGGTCAGCGCAAACAGCATGTAGCCGCCGAAGCCCACGTAGGCCTGCTGCCCGACCGAAACCAGCCCGGCATAACCCGCCAGCAGGTTCCAGAGCGAGGCCAGCGCGAGGTAGAGGAAGATCTCGCCCATCAGCCGCAGGTCGGCCCGGCCCGCCCAATAGGGTGCGGCGATCAGGATCACCACGATCAGCGCGCCCAGAACGGCGGCCACTTTCGCAGCGTTGGAGGTACGGCTTATGCGAATGTCAGTGCTCATGCCGAGATCCTCGGGAACAGGCCGTTGGGACGCACGGCAAGGATGACGAGAAAGGCGATATGGCCCGCCAGAAGCTGCCAGCCCGGGTTGATCGTCGCGCCCACGGTCTGGGCCACGCCAAGGATGACACCGCCGACAAGCGTGCCCCAGAGGTTGCCCAGTCCGCCGATGATCACCGCTTCGAAGCCGAAGATCAGGCGCCCGCCGCCGACCGACGGGTCGAAACTGGTGCGGATGCCCAGCAGAATGCCGGCCACCGCCGTCACCGCCAGCGCCAGCGCCATGGCAAGGCCGAAGACATGGCGTTTGTTCAGCCCCATGAGTTGAGCGATGTCCTGATTGTCCGAGGTGGCGCGAAAGGCGCGGCCCAGTGGCGTGCGGTAGAAACACCATTGCAGCCCCGCGATCACCGCCACGGCAATGGCGAAGGTCAGGAGCGGCAGCACCCCCAGCGACAGCGGGCCAAGTGCCACCGAGGCGGTCTCGAGCGCGCCTGCGTCCATCTTCTGCGGGTCGGCGCTGTAGCCTTCCAACAAAGCGTTCTGGATGATGACCGACAGGCCGAACGTCACCAGCAAGGGTGGCAGGATGTCGTCGCCCAGCGTGTGGTTCAGCACCGCCCGTTGCAGCACATAGCCAATGCCTGCCATCGCCGGCACCACCACGATCAGCGCCACCAACGGATGCACCCCCAGCGCCACCGTCGTCGTCAGCCCGAGGTAGGCGGCCAGCACGATCAAGTCGCCATGGGCGATATTGACCAGCCGCATGACCCCGAAGATCAGGCTGAGCCCGGCGGCGAAGAGGGCATAAAGCCCGCCCAGAAGCGTGCCCTGAACCAGGGCGTTCACGAAATCCATGTCATTCCACTCCGAAATAGGCGCGCGCGATCTCGTCGCGCGAGACGGTGTCGGACCTGCCTTCGAGCGACACCCGGCCCTCTTGCAGGCAATAGACGCGGGACGAGACCGCCAGCGCCTTGGTGATGTCCTGCTCGACGATCACCGCCGACATGCCGCCGCCGACAATCCCCGGCAGCGCCTTGTAGATGTCGCGGATGATGACGGGCGCGAGGCCGAGGCTGATCTCGTCGAACATGATCAGATCCGGGTTCGACATCAGCGCGCGGCCGATGGCGACCATCTGCTGCTGACCGCCAGAGAGCGAGGTCGAGGCCTGCGCGCGCCGCTCTTCGAGGATCGGGAAAAGGTCGTAGACACGGCGCAGATTCCACGGCCCCTTGCGGTTCACCCGGCCGCCGATCATCAGGTTTTCCTCGACCGAGAGCGACGGGAAAAGCTGCCGGCCCTCGGGCACCATCGCCAGCCCCATCTGCGCCACCACGTCGGGGCGGGCATTGCCGATCTGTTGGCCGCGATAGGAGATTTGCGCCGCGTCATTCGCGATCAGCCCGGAGATCGAGCGCAGCATGGTTGTCTTGCCCGCGCCGTTTGCGCCGATGATGGCCAGAACCTCACCCTCATGCACGCTTAGTTCCACGCCATAGAGCGCCTGGAAATCGCCGTAGAAGGCATCGAGACCGTTCAGTTTGAGAATTGGGTCAGGCATCGGCTTCGATCCCCAGATAGATTTCCTGCACCTCGGGGCTGTCCATGATCGCCTTTGGCTCGCCCTCGGCGATCTTGCGGCCGAAATCGATCACGATCAGCCGTTCGACCACGGCCATCAGTGCATGCACCACATGTTCGATCCAGATGATCGAGACACCGCTGGCGTGGATCGACTTGATGGTGGCGATCAACGCGGTGCATTCCGCCTCGGTCAGCCCGCCGGCGATCTCGTCAAGGAGCAGGAGCCGTGGTTTCGCGCAGAGCGCGCGGGTCAGCTCGAGCCGCTTGCGATTGAGCAACGTCAGCCCCCCGGCCCGGTCATTGGCCTTGTCCAGAAGCTCGGTCTGGTCGAGCACCTCGATGCAGAGCCGCTCGGCCTCGCGCCCCGCAAGCCCGGCCGATTGCGTCGCAGCCACCATGGCATTTTCGAACACCGTCATGTGGGTGAAGGGCTGTGGCACCTGAAAGCTGCGGGCAATGCCCGAGCGCGAGCGGCGGGCGGCGCCCAGCGCGGTGATGTCGTCGCCGGCAAAGGTGATGCGCCCGGCGTCCGGCTTCAACGTGCCGGTGATCAGATTGAACATCGAAGTCTTGCCGGCCCCGTTCGGCCCCAGCACGCCCAGCGCCTCACCCTCTTCGAGCCCGTAGCTCAGGCCGTCAGCGACGGTCACGGCGCCGAAGGCTTTCGACACGCCGTCGAGTTGCAATATCTGCGTCATCGGGGTCTCCCCTGCGCGGTGTCGGGCGGCGGGATGCCGCCGCCCCTTGGTCTCAGAGCAGCTTCATCTCGCCGGTCAGCGGGATATCCCGCGCGGCGGAATTGGCGACGATCTTGAGGTCGAAGCCCTCGCCTTCCTTCTGCCACTGGCCGGCAACCAGCGGCGTCTTGGTGACGTTGTTGATCGGACCGTTCGACCAGTCGACCGGGCCGACGATGGTGTCGAGCCTGGTCTCGGGGATCGCGGCGGCGATGGCCTCGTAATCCTCGAGATCCGCAGCCCGACGCACGACATCCGCGACCACTTCGAACAGCGCGTGCTTGAAACCGATCGGCTGGGTCCAGGGCCGGCCCGAGGCTGCCGTATATCCCTCGGCAAGCGCCTTGGCCGACGCGCCGGTCAGCGACGAGGCGAAGGGATGATCCGGCGACCACCAGACTTCGGAGGAAAGCCCGTCTCCCCGGTCGCCCAGCGACTCGATGACCGAAGGGAAGAGCAGCGCCTTGCCGATGGTCACGACCTTGGGGTTGAAGCCCTGCTGCGCCGCCTGCGCCCAGAAAGTGGCGAAATCGGGCGGGATCATGTTGCCGGTGACGATCTCGGCCCCCGCCTCCTTGAAAGCGTTGATGTAGTTCGAAAAATCATCGGTCAGCGGCTGGTAGCGGCCGGGATCGGTCAGGTCGTAGCCAGCGGCGGCCAGCGGTGTCGGCAGGCCCAGCTCGGGATGCCCCCAAGCGTTGCCGTCGGCATCGTTCGGGAACAGCCCGCCAACGACCTTCTGCACGCCCGACTGTTCCCACATGTCGAGGAAAGCGCCGATCACGTCCTCGAGGCCCCAGAAGAAATGATAGGTGTAATCGAACCCCTGCCCCGGCACGCCGTTGCGGCCAAAGAAATAGGGCTGCCAGGGGCAGTCGGTGGTGATGCAGGGCACCTCGTTGATCTCGGCCTGATCCGACACCGGGTTCACCGTGTCGGGCGTCGAGGCGGCGACGATGATATCGACCTCGTCACCCAGGATCAGGTCGGCGGCCACTTCGGCGGCGCGGTTGGGATTGGACTGGCTGTCCTTCGAGATGATCTCGATGTTCCAGGTCTTGCCATTGTTCTCGATGCCGCCGGCAAAGGCGTCGGCCACGGCGGCCAGGACATAATCGTCGGCCTCGGCAAAGCCCGCCAGCGGGCCGGTGCGCGGGCTGACATGGCCGACTTTCAGCGTCGGGGTCTGGGCATAGGCGCGCGTGCCGCGCAGGATGGCCGGGGCCGCCAGAAGCGCTGTGCCTCCGGCCAGAAAGCCGCGTCGTGATGGTGTCTTGAACTTGTTCATTGGTTCCTCCCTTGCGCCGGTCTCCCACCGGCTTTTTGCTGACCTAGTCGAGAATGCCGTCGAGTTTCGTCAGGTGACGGCCCACCCGGGCGCGCGCCGCATCGGCCTCGGCCTCGGTCCATGTGCGGAACCCCTCGCCGCTTTTCATCCCGAGCTTGCCCTCTTGCACGAGTTGCCTGAGATAGGGCGACGGCCCCTGCCGGCTCTCCAGGTCGAAGAGCACGTTTTCATGAATATCGAGCGTCAGGTCGGTGCCCACCAGATCGGCGTTCTCCAGCGGGCCGAGCACGGCCAACCGCCGGCCGAAGCAGGATTTCACCACCGTATCCACCGCTTCCGCATCGCAGATGCCGCGTTCCACCAGGCTCACCGCCTCGCGCCAGAGCGCATGTTGCAGCCGGTTGCCGATAAAGCCCGGCACGTCCTTTTCCACCATCACCGGCGTCTTGCCGGCACTGGCCAGGAGCGCCATCATCCGGTCGGCGACGGCAGCGTCGGTCCACTCGGTCTTGATCACCTCGACCAGCGGAATCATGTGCGGTGGGTTCCACCAATGGGTGCCCAGCGCCCGTTCGCGCAGGTTCAGCCCTTCCATGATCCTGGTGATCTGGATCACCGAGGTATTCGACGCCAGCACCGCCTCCTTTGGGGCGTGCTCCTCGACCTCGGCGAAAATCTTGCGCTTCAGGTCGAGTTTCTCCGGCGCCGCCTCGAAGACGACATCCGCCTCTTTCACCGCCGCCCGCACCGAGGAACACAGCTCGATCATCTTCAGCGCGCGGGCGATTTCGTCTTCCGCGGCGCCCAGCGACTTGAGGCTGTCCGAAATCCGCTTTGGCGCGGATTTCAGCGTTTCTTCATGCGGGTCGGTGAGCGTCACATATTGCCCGGCGCGCGCCAGGGTGAGCGCGATGCCATGGCCCATGAGCCCGGCACCGATGACGGCCATCTGTTGCTTCTTGGGAACCATCGCTCAGCCCGCCGTATAGCCGCCGTCGGCATAGAGGATATGCCCGGTGTAGAAATCTGACGCCTTGGAGGCGAGGAACAGCAGCGGCCCGGCCAGGTCTTCGGGCTCACCCAGCCGGCCCTTGGGCACGCGGGCGAGGAATCCCTTGCGGACCTCCTTGGCCTTTTCGGTGTCCTCGAACATCCAGGCGGTAAGCGGCGAACGGAAGACGGTGGGCGCAATGGCGTTGACGGTGATGCCGGTCGGGCCAAGCTCGCAGCCCAGCGCCTTGGTGATGCCGTCGGTCGCGGCCTTCGAGGCGCAATAGGCGGTGTAGCCGGCCGGATGGCCCAGCAGCCCGCGCGCCGACGACACCAGCACGATCTTGCCGCCCTGCCCCTGCGCCTTCATCTGCCCGGCGGCGGCACGGGCCAGCAGCCAGCTTTGCGTGACATTGGCGTCCATCACGCTCTCGAAGGTCTCGGGCGCCATATCGTTGATCGGTGCGACCTTGTTCATGCCGGAGGCCACAACAAGGATGTCGAGCTGGCCAAAGTTGTTCACCGCCTCGTCAACGAGCGCCTGACAGGCACCCTCGTCGCTGGGCCGGGTATTGACCGCGCAGACCGCGGCCCCCAGCGCCCGGCATTCCTCGGCGATCGCGTCTAATGCCGCCTGGTTGCCGGCGGCCAGGACAAGGTTGCATCCGGCCCCGGCGAGGATGCGCGCGGCGACCATGCCGAAGGCGCCCGAGGCCCCGGTGATCAGCGCCACCTTGTTCTTGACGTCGAACATGGAAAGGGGGTTCGTCATCGCGTTCATTTCACACCTCCGGGGGGTAGGGAATGACAACCAGCATCTTGCAGGTGTCGTTGCTGCGGTTCTCGATCTTGCGGACTTCGCCCGGCGCGATGGTGCAGCTGTCCATCCGGCGCAGCACCGTCTCCTTGCCGTCGATGATCACCGTCATCTCGCCTTCGAGCAGCACGTAGACCTTCTCGAAGGGGGTGCTGTCGGGGCCGGCGCCGCCGCCCGGCAGGAACTGGCTGTAGCCGAGCCACTGGTTCTTCGGCCCACCCTCCTCGAAACCCTGAAGCCGCAGCCCGTGACAGCCGAAATGATTGGGCGCCTCGTAGGGCTGCGCATCCTTGAAACGTTTGATGTGCATGGCTCAGTTTCCTTCGCGGGGGTCGAGAACCTCGACCGTGTCACCGATCACGAATTGCATCAGGTCGACCCCGTCGATCATCGGACCGTCGTAGCCCGCCTTCGCTTCCGCCATGACGTCTCCGGCATCCGGGCGGCCGGGCCCCTGGCCGAGAAAGACGAAATGGGTGAAAGCGGCCATTTTCGGTCGGGTCCGAGTGAAGATCTTGGCGGCTTCGGTCGGGTCGGTGTGGTGGCCCATGATCACCTTGATCGGCGGGCGCTCGGCGATCTTGGGATCGGCCATCGCAACCTCATGCACCAGCAGATCGACGCCGGTGGCGTGTTCGACGACATTCTCGTTCGGCTTGGTGTCACCGCTGATGACGACGGCGCGGCCGTCAAAGTCGATGCGATAGCCGTAGGACGGATCGAGATGCTCGCCGTGAAAATTGGCAAAGGCGGTGACCGTCACGCCGTTCTCCTCGAACACCGGGCCGTCCTCGGTGAATTCGGTCACGTCCCATTCGACGCCCTTCGGGTTCAGCCCGGCATCGGCGATGCGGATGCGGTGATCCTCGGCGTAGGCCAGCGTCAGCCCCTCAGTCAGCTGCCTGGTGCCGACCGGACCGGTGATGGTGCGCGGCTCCTCGCGGCGGCCCTGAGGCGGCAGCCAGGGTGTCAGCCAAAGATCGGGCAGGCCGATGGTATGATCGGAATGGAAATGCGTCAGGAAGATATGGTCGATCGCGGCAGGCACGATGTTCAGTTGGTCGATCCGCTGCATAGCGCCGCGGCCCGCATCGAACACCAGGTTGAGCCCACCCGCCTGAACCAGCGTGCTGCCGCCGAACCGGTCGATCCGCGGATCGGGCACGCCGGTGCCCAGCAGGGTCACCACGAAATCGCCCTGCGCCTCTTCTGCCGCCACGGAGGCCCCGATCAGGCCGGCCAGCAACAGGCCCGGGAGTGTCTTCGCCTTGAACATCATCATGCCTCTCCTCCTTGGCACTCGGGAAAAGAGGCCGCCGGTTCCCCGGCGGCCAGTCAGGGAGCGTTCAGAATTCGGCGCCGTCGTCGATGCGGAAGCCCTGGGATTTGTCGATCATCGCCACCAGGCGGATGATGCAGCCGTCACCGCGATCCCAGTTCCACGGGAAGAAGGCGAAGGTGCAGCGCTTGCCGGTCACCGCGTCAAGGTCGCCGCCGACGTTCTCGATGCCGAGGATGCCGTTCTTGAACAGGATGTTGTGCACCGGCTCCCATTCGGGGAAATCGTCTTTCCAGTCGTTGCCGCCGGACCACTCGCGGTATTCCTCTTCCAGATGCGGCAGCAACGGGCCGTTGCGCTGCGGGCCGATCGCGGTGGCCAGCGGGTGGTCGTTGGCCTGGGTGTCGTGGCCCACGACCTTGACGCCCTTTTCCACCATCCATTCGGCGGCCGAAGACACCAGACCGGGGCAATAGGCAAAGTAATCGCCGTCCTCGTAATCATGATGCCAGCCGGTGTTGATAATCAGCACGTCGCCCTTGCGGATCGCATGGCCGCAGGCGTTCTCCAGATCCTCGCCGGTGATCGGCTCCCATTTCTTCTTGGGGATCGACACCACCAGGCCGGTGCCGAAGAAATGCGGCAGCGGCACCTCGTCGATGAAGGGTGTGCCCTGCACCACATGCGCCGGCGCGTCGATATGGGTGGTGGCATGCATCGTGGTGGTGATGCGCTGGCTCAGCACGCCCGACTTGGCCATGTAGTGGATACGCTCGATCTTGGTATCCTGGAAATACGGCCAGTTCGGGTTCTGAAACCCGAAGCGGTGGCTGAGGTTGTAGAACTCCAGCCCCATGTCGTTGTCGGTGTTTGCCTGAAACTCGATTCCGCGGATCTCAACCATCGGATTCACCTTCTCTGTTCACCGGCGAGGGCCGGTGTCGGTTGGCTTAAAACTTTGCAGAGAGCTCCCCCCTCTGTCCCGAATTACGGTACGTATCGACCACGATGCGGTCAACAAAAAACCTACAATGCGGTTGACGTGCACCGCATTGCGATACATAAATTTATATCAGCACTGGGCGCGCACGCCGGAAGAATGCAAAGGGATCAGATGATACATGCTTGAAGAAAAAGACAAAAAAGACCGTTCCGGCATTCAGGTCATTGCCCGCGCGGCGGCCATACTGAGGGTTCTCAAAGAGGAACGCGGCGGACTCAGCCTGGGCCAGATCGCCACGCGGGTCGACCTGCCCCGCTCTACGGTACAGCGAATCACCGGCGCCCTGTCCGCAGAGCGGTTCATCATCCAGGACCCGAAAGGCGGCGGCATCCGGCTCGGGCCGGAGCTTGGCGCCTTTGCCGAAGCCGCGAACTTCAACATCGTCGAACGTTGCCGTGCGATCCTCAACGAGGTGACGCAGGCAACCGGCGAAACCACCGATCTCGCGGTGCTGCGCAACGGCAGCATGATCTTTCTCGATCAGGTGCCCGGCCTGCACCGGCTGCGCACGGTGTCCTCGGTGGGCGAGGTCTTTCCGCTGTCGACCACCGCCAACGGCCGCGCCTGCCTGGCGCTGATGACCGATGACGAGGCCTTGCGCCTGATCGAACAGGAAACCGCCCGCGCGCTGTCCGTCAGCGACCGCCAGGCGATGCTGCGCAAGCTCGCCGAGATCCGCGAAACCGGCCTGGCCTATGACATCGACGAGCACACCCCTGGCATTTCTGCGGCGGGCTTTGCCTTTCGCGACCTCAGCGGCAATTATCACGCGATCTCGGTTCCGGTTCCGACCCTGCGCTTCGCGGCCGTCAGGCCGCAGCTGGACGCCGCGCTGCGCGACGCCCGCGACCGGGTGCAGAGCGAATTCCCGCTCGACCCCTAGATGCGATGTCTTGGACGATAGTTCCCCCGGGTCGAAGTCAGGCTGCAACCGCCAGACGCCGGCCGTGGCGCAGACGCGCCATGCCACAGGCTTCGGCGGAACGCGTCACGCTCGGGCCAGGCGAGCGGCCCGGCGTTCCGAAGTCAGCCCGGCGCGGACCCGGTTCGCCCGCTGACCGTACCAGACCGAGCCAAGGACGATGACCGCGCCGGCGCCCTGCACCGGGGACAGCGACTGCCCCAGCCAGACCCAGCCGAGAATGACGGCGGTCACCGGGCTCATCATCCCCAGCATGGAAACCGCGCCGGGTTCGAGCCGGGCGACGCCCCTGAACCAGATCGCATAGGTCGCCGCCGCGCCGATGAGGCCGAGCCAGGCAAGACCGGCAAGGTTGGTGACCGTCAGCGCCGGCAGAGGCGGCTCGACGATCAGCGCCAGCGGCAGAAGGATCAGACCGCCGGCGGTCAATTGCCAGGCGGTGAAGCTGAGGGCGGAAACCGGCGGCTGCCATTTCCGGCTGAGCACCGTGCCCGCCGCCATCGACGCGGCCCCCCCGAGGCCGGCGGCGATGCCGATGGGGTCGAGCGCGGCCCCAGGGCCGATCAGCAGCAACGCCACCCCGGCGACACCGGCGGCGGCGGCGGCCACCGCGTCGGCCCGGATCGCGGTGCCAAGCCAGCCACGGGCCATGAAGATGACCATCATCGCCTGGAGCGCGCCCAGGGTCGCGGCGACCCCACCGGGAAGCCGGTAGGCGGCGACGAACAACAGCACCCAGAACAGCGCGAAGTTGAAGCTTCCCAGCAGGAAGACGCGGCCAAGCCAGATGCGCGGCGGCAGACACCGGGTCAGTGCCAGAAGCAGCAGCCCAGCCGGAAGCGCGCGCAGCGCGGCCAGCGTCACCGGATAGCCGGCCGGCAGCGCCTCGGTGGTGACAAGATAGGTGCTGCCCCAGACGGCCGGGGCCAGCGCCGTAATAAGGATATCGGTCGTGCGCGACATGATGATGTCTCCTGTTCGGGGTTTACCAAGGCCAGTGATGGGAAAAGCGCGGCCGTTCCGGCCCGGGCAAGAGGCCGAGGTCGCGCAACAGACAGGGCGGCACGCGACGCGGAGCGCGGCGGCGAAGGCTCGGACGGGGCCGGAACAACGAAAGAAACATCTGCCCCCCTTTCACGCCGCAAGCCGCAGCGCCGCGCGCAGTTGGGCGCGCAGATCCTCGACCGGGCCATTGACCAGCCGGGCGCCGGTCTCACGGACCACAAGCGTCGGCACCGCGCGCACCTGAAGCCTGCGGGCCAGTTGCCGGTCTTTCTCTACCGCATGGCTGGTGGCCAGGTCTTCGAACGCCCCGGCAAAAGCCGCTGCATCGAAGCCAAGATCTCGGGCGGCCTGAAAGATGGTGGCGCGGTCCGCGATATTGCGGGCCTCGGTCAGATGCGCGAATTGCAGGCGGTCGAACATGTCCCAATGCGCGCCCTGCCCGCCGATCCGTTCGGCTGCCTTGCAGCCCTGCGCGGCGATCAGCCCGTGGGGATAGTCGAAGCGGGCCGCCCGCATGGCCGCGATATCGACCAGCTCGGGCCGGTCGCTGGCCTGCCGGCACAGCTCCCAATGGCCCAGGATGGTTTCGCGCGCGTCCTCGGGCGTGCCCCAGCGCGCCGCCATTTCCGCCCGGCTCGCCTGCAACACAAAGGTCCGGTGGCGGATATCCAGGTCGAACTCCGCCGCAAGCCCGCGCATCCGCGACGAGATGTTGAAACACCAGCAGCAGACGACGTCATGAAAGAAATCCACGGTCAGCGCAGCCATCACGCGGCCTCTTCGGCGAGGGCGGCCCCGGAAAGAAGCGTGGCGATCCGGGCGACATGGGCGCCCTGGAACCGCGCGCCGGCCAGATCGGTCTCGGAGGGCGTGCGGGCGCCATCCGCGCCGGCGATGGTGCCGGCCCCGTAAGGCGCGCCGCCGACGATCCCCTCGGCCGAGGTCTGGCCGGCAAAGGTATAGGGCATGCCCGCGATCAGCATGCCGAAGTGCTGAAGCGGAATCTGCGTCGAGAGCAACGTCGCCTCGTGCCCGCCATGCTGCGAGCCGGTCGAGGCGAAGACGGCGCCGACTTTGCCCACCAGCGCGTTGCGCGCCCAGAGCCCGCCGGCCTGATCGAGAAAGGATTTCATCTGCCCGGCCATCATGCCGAACAGCGTCGGCGTGCCGAAGATGATGGCGTCATAGGCTTCGAGATCAGCCGGCGCCGCCACCGGGGTGTCATCGGCGACAAAGCCGGCGGATCGGCGGATCTCCTCGGGCACGGTGTCGGGCACGCGGCGCAGATCGACCTGCACGCCGGGCTGGCTCCGTGCGCCTTCGGCCTCGGCCTGTGCCAACGCGCGGACATGGCCGTAGCTGGAGTAATAAAGAACAAGAACGCGGGTCATGGTATCCTCTCGGGGTTTGCGGTTTCGCTGTCCAAGAGAATGGCGCCGGCGGCGGGCCGGAATAACCGGCGGGTTTTCACTTCATTCTTTACGCCGGCTGAAGAATGTCAGGCGGTCATGGCCACGCGCAGGTGATCGAGAAAGGCGGTGACCTTGGCATCCATGCCCAGCCGCGAGCCGGTCACGGCAAAGACCTCCGGCGCCGGAAGCTCCCACTCCGGCAGCACCCGGACAAGCGCGCCGCGCGCCTCGGCCTCCTTCGAGACAAAATCCGGCAAGGTGCCAAGCCCCTGCCCGGCAATCAAGAGATCGCGCAGCACCAGGCTGTTGCCGACCCGGACAGGCGGATCAAGCTCGATCGTGCGATGGCCGGCGGGGCCGTGCAGCGACCAGGAACTCAGGTGATCGGCCAGCAGGAAACCGACGACCCGGTGGCCGGCGATATCCTCGGGCGTCTCGGGGCGGCCGGCCTGGTCAAGATAGGCGGGTGCGGCAAAGATCCTCTGCCGGATGCTGCCGATCTTGCGCGCCAGCAAGGCCGAATCCGGCAGGACGGCGCGAATGCGGATCGACAGGTCGAAGCCGCCTTCGACCATGTCGACGATCCGGTCGTCCAGCGAGAGCGTGACCCGAAGCTCGGGATAGGCCGCGAAAAACCCCGGCAGCATCGGCGCGATGACGGCCTGGCCGAAAGAGCTGGAGGCGTTGACCTTGAGGTGCCCGCGCACCGCGCCGGCGCCGGCGCGGATGCGGGCCTCGACCCCGGTCACCGCCTCGAGGATGCCGCTCGCCTCGTCGTAGTACAAGCGCCCCGCCTCGGTCAGCGACATCGACCGGGTTGTCCGGGTCAGAAGCATGCTGCCGAGGCTTTCCTCCAGCAGCTTGATCTCGCGGCTCAGGAGCGCCGGCGAAACGCCGAGATCCTCGGCCGCGCGTGCAAAGCTGCCGCGTTCAACAATGCGCCGGAAGGCGTGCATGACGGAAAGCTTGTCCATCTGTCGATTGGCTCCGCAAGGCCCGAAAACGTGCCCCCCGCGGCGCACGCCGGATGCCATAACACGGATTGCATCCGGCTGCGAAGAGCGGTCGCCGTGGCGATGCTCGCGCGGTCAGGACGTCCCCAGATCGTCGAGATAGATCCGCACCGCGCCCTGCACGTGGCGAAAGCGATCTCCGCCCAGATGCTTGCCGCCGAACCAACGGGTGACGACGATAATGTGGTTGTGCAGCCCCTCCCGCTCCAGCATCCGCAAGATGACCATGCCCGCCCCGGCCTCACCATCGTCGTTCTTGAGCGGCGCATCCTCGGTCAGAAGACCCCAGGTGTTATGCGTGGCCTTGGCGAATTTCTTGTTGCGGCACAGCGCCTTGATAAAGGCCTTGGCCTCCGCCGCCGAGGTACAGGGCCCGCCCGAGACCGCGTATTTCGATCCGCGGTCGGTGATGACATTCTCCAGGATACGCATGCCGCAGGCTTAGAGCCGCATCTCGCCGGCGGCAAGGCCCCGCCGGGGAGTGTGTCACCAGAGCGGCCGCCCCGAGCGCGGCGCCCGGCGCAGCCGCAATGCCTCAGCCGGACGCCCCCGCCAGGGACAGCTGCGCCCGATAGGCTTGCAGCCGCGCATCGGCGTTTGTGTCGACCACAAGGGCGACCGCCAGCGCGGCGATGGTGGTAATCAGGCTCGCCCGCCAGATCGGCCCCGCGAGAAACGGGATCAAGACGGCACAGAGGACGATGATCACCGGGAAGATGCGATAAACGGCGATGCGGTAGTCGTTCAGCACCTTGTCGGCCCGCGCGATCTCGGCGGTGAGAAAACCGGCAGGATCGGCGCTATAAGCCGCCGGAAATCCGGTCAGCCGGGCCTGACTGAGAAAGAACAATCCAAGCCCGAGGATCAGGATCAATGTGCCGGCGATCAGCATGGGGATGACATAGGCCCGCGCCACATCGGTTCTGCCCATCTGCCAGAACCCCAGGCTGGCCAAAAGAAATGCCAGCGCGAAAAGGATGAAGACGGTGGAAGAGAGCATCTCGGCTCGCGTCCACTCCGTCGCTGTTTTCAAGATGTCCATGGTTCTGCCCTTCGTTTTAGGGATCGGCGCCACGCGGGTGTCACAACGCCCAGGTGAAACCGGTGTCCTGCTCGCTCCGCTCCCAGAGCTTGACCATTACTGCCTTGTCATGGGCGTGCGGCTCCAGCGTGCCTTGGCCGACCGGGCCCACGAATTCCATGCGACCGGTGGGGCCATAAAGCGCGCGCTGTTGCAGGCCGTCCTCGGTGGCACACATGATCTCCGGGTAGGCGCCCTTTTCGGCCGATTGCACCATCGGCGACAGCGACATCAGGCCAAAGATGATCCGGGTGGCCCAGCCGCCGCTGGTCGAGATCAGCGAGGTGCGGGACGAGCCGGGATGGCAGACATTGACCGCGACCTTTCGGCCGGCGGCCTGCGCCCGGTCCTGAAGCTCGTAGGCGAACATCATCTGCGCCAGCTTGCTCTGCGAATAGGCGGAATTCGGGCCATAGCCCTTGTCCCAGTTCATGTCCTCGAAACGGATGGTCTTCAGCCCCATGTTGTAGCCGAGGCTCGCGACGACGACGATCCGGCCTTTCGACGCCTCGATGCGGTCGAAGAGCATGCCGCAAAGGGTGAAATGGCCGTAGTGGTTGGTGCCGAGCTGGCTCTCGAAGCCGTCGGGCGTCAGCTTGCGGGTCGGCACCTGGGCGATGGCGGCGTTGCAGATCAGCGCGTCGATGCGCGGGGTGGTCCTCAGCACCTCTTCGGCAGCCATGCGGACAGAGGCCTGCTCGGCCAGGTCCATGCGGATGAAGCGCGCCGGGGCGTCGGCGCCGAATTCCTGCTTCAGCTCAGCCACGGCAGCGGCGGATTTCTCGGCGCTGCGGTTCAGCATCACCACCTCCGCGCCCTTGCCCAGCAGGATACGTGCCGCCTGAAAGCCGGCGCCAGCGTTGGCGCCGGTGATGACATAGGTCTTGCCGCTGAGGTCGCCGAGGCGCTCGGGCGTCCAGCCCTCGGGGCCGAATTGAGTGTCTTTCATGGGGGTCATCCTTGGTGTGAGAGGCGCCCGGTGAAGGCCGGGCGCGCGATGTTTTTCGCTCAGCCGTCGAGCATGCCGAACAGGGTGTCGCCGCGTCTCCACGTCGGCAGGTAGCCCGGATATTCAGGCTTCAGCGCGCTTACCGTGTCGAGCCGTGCCATCTCCTCTTCGCTCAGCACGATGTTGGCGGCCCCGAGGTTGTCGACCAGCTGCGCCTCCTTGCGGGCGCCGACGATGACGCTGGTCACGCCGGGCTTGTGCAGCAGCCAGGCCAGCGCGATCTGCGCCACCGAGGCGGCCTTGGTTTCGGCGATGTCCGTCAGCACGTCGACGATGTCGAACCCCAGATCCTTGTCGATCGGCGGGTAGTCAAAGTTGGCCCGGCGCCCCGAAGCTTCGCTGTCACGGGTGTATTTCCCGCTCAGAAAGCCGCTGGCCAGCGGGCTCCAGATAAAGGTGCCGAGGCCGAGATCCATCGCCGCCGGAAGGATCTCGCGCTCCAGCTCGCGACCGACGAGGGAGTAGTAGGACTGGGCCGAACAGAACCGCTCGGTGCCCAGCAGCCGCGCCATGCCATCGGTCTTGGCGATCTGCCAGCCGGCAAAGTTCGACAGCCCGATGTAGCGCACCTTGCCTTGGCGCACGAGATCGTCGAGCGCGCGCAGCGTCTCTTCCAGCGGCGTGGTGATGTCGAAATTATGCACCTGGTAGAGATCGATGTAATCGGTGCCCAACCGTTTCAGGCTGGCCTCGACCTCGCGCATGATGGCCAGCCGGCTGGTGCCCAAATCGTTCGGCCCGGTGGTCATGGTGTTGTAGACCTTGGTGGCGATCAGCACGTCCTGCCGCCGCGCGCCGAGCGCCTGGCCCAGCATCTCTTCCGAGACGCCAGAGCTGTAGACATTGGCGGTGTCGAAGATGTTGATCCCCGCCTCGATCGACAGGTCGACCATGCGGGTGGCCAGATCCTGCCCGGTGGCGCCGATCAACCCGGCATAGCTGCCGCCCTCGGTGTCAAAGGTCATCGTCCCCAGTGTCAGCTCCGAAACGTAAAGGCCGGTCTGTCCGAGTTGCTTGTATTTCATCCTGGCTCCTTTCGCGCCGTGGCGCTTGCGTTGGTAAACCTTGGTGTTTACATAAAAACGGCAGCGATACGTGTAAACCCTGATGTTTACATTTTTCGATCCAAGCCGGGCAAAAGAGATGAAACTGACTGAAAAGAAACGAAAATATATTCTCGATGCGGCGATTCAGGAGTTCCGGGAGCAGGGCTTTCCCGCCGCGCGGGTGAACCGAATCGCTGAACTGGCGGAAGTGTCGAAGCGCACGCTCTACAAGCATTTCGAAAGCAAGGAGGTGTTGTTTCAGGCCATCACCGACATCCTTCTCGACGAGATCGCGGCCGCACCCAGGCTGCGCTATCACCCGGAGGCGCCGCTGCGCGCGCAGCTGATCGCGGCGGTGGAGGATTACATCGCGCATCTGACTGGTGAGCATTACATGGGGCTGAACCGGCTGGTGCTGTCCGAGCTTCTGCGCGACCAGGAGCTGGCACGCGCCTTCTTTGACAAGGCCGCCTTGCAGGACGGCCCGATCTCGGGGCTGATCGCGGAGGCCATGCAGGCGGGCGCCTTGCGGCAGGGCGAGCCCGGTTTCGCGGCCGGTCAGCTCCTGTCGATGGTCAAACATTTCCTGGTCTGGCCGCAATTCCTGCTGGGAACGCAGGCCGGTGAAAACGCAGGCAGCGTCATAGCCGATTGTGTGGACATGTTCCTCGCCCATTATTCACCGGAAGGCTGACTGCGCTCTCGGCGGCGCAAGCCACTCGGCGCGTGACGCAGCGGCGTGGCCATGCGTGGCAACATGGGCAATAAATGGCGATCCCTGAAGGACTCGAACCCTCAACCTGCTGATTAGAAGTCAGCTGCTCTATCCAGTTGAGCTAAGGGACCGCTGCCCCCCGTATCTGCCGGAACTTCGCCTGCGGGGCAAGAGCCGACGGGCCGCTACAGCGCCCGCGTCATGTAAAGGCTGAGGGGATCGTCGACATAACCGCCGAACGGCGGGCATGGCGTGAAACCCTGGGCGGCATAAAGCCCACGGGCGGCGGTAAATTCCGGTGCGCTGCCGGTCTCGAGGCTGATCCGCCGATGACCCGCCTGGCGCGCCGCCTCGAGCAGCGCCAACAGCAGTGCGCGGCCGGCGCCCTGCCCGCGCGCCTCGGAAATGACATGCATGGATTTGAGCTCGGCATGAGCGGCATCCAGCGGCTTGAAGGCTCCCACCCCCAGAAGCAGCCCGCCGCGCCGGCAGGCAAGAACCTGCGCCGCATCGCGGGTCAATTCGGTCAGGGTCTGCACATGGCAGCTCTCTTCCGGGCTTTGTGCCCGCATCATCGCATGATGCCGCATCAGCAAGGCCGCGACATCCGCCTCCTCCGCCTTGGCGGCGCCAACCGTGATGTCGCCGTGCAGGATCAACCAACGCTCTCGGTCTCGATCGCCGCGGCGACCGCCAGATCCGCCATCGCCAGCACCGCCTCCCGGGTGGCGGCCACGGCAATGAAGCGGGCGTTGTGGCAGAACCTGGCGCCGGTGACGCCGCTTGCGGTCTCCAGCGCCGCATCGGTCAGGCCGGCCCAGGCCGCCGGAAGATCGGCGCGGCTCTCGAAACTGTCACCGGACTTTCGAATCGTGGTCATCGCCCAGTCATCGCCGCGCGGATGCACCACGAACAGCAGGTGATCGGCCCCTGCCTTCTCTATCGCGGACCGGAACGGCATCCCCATGGGCAGCTCAAGCACGCGCCCGGCGCCGGCCGCGGCGATGGCCTGCATCACCAGCGCCTCGGCCCGGCGCTTGGCCGCCTTGCCGCGGATCGCCGCCTCGACAAAGGCGCGGGCGACCGGCAGCGCTTCGGCAAAGGCGCGGTCGTCGGCATCCTCGCCGCGGGCGTCAAACACCGGCTTCAGCGTCTCCAGCAGCACCGGCAGCGTCATCCCGGCCAGCGGCCCGGCGACCGAAGGCTCCAGCGCGCCATTATCCATCAGGTCGACCGGCAGGACAAAACTCCGGTCAAAGCTCTGGTGAATGTCCTCGATATCGGCCTCCGGCACCTCGCAGGCGCGCAGGTAGTCGCGGCCGTAATGTTGCCAGATCAGCCCGAATGAGCTGTAGGGTTGGCCATCTTCGCGCAGCGGAACCGGCTTCTGGTGGTGATCGAAGACCCGCGCCTCTGGGTCATAGACCCGGCCCACGTCATAGATGATTCGGCCCGCCCCGGGTGTGATCCAACCGGCATCGCGCGACCGCACCAGCCGCGCCTCGGGAAACAGGCGGCCAAGCACGACGGTGGACAGAAGCTCGTCGGCATGAAAGCCGCCGGAATGGGTGACGAGATGGGTGATGGTCATCAGGGGCGGCTCCTGCCGGGAATTGATCGGTCGCGACGCGGGCGATCCGGGCCATAGCGTCCTAAATCGGCTCACGTCACACGCTTGCTTGCGAGGGTTATTTGGGACAGCGGGAAAATGCGAGCGGAAATCCCCGGAAAGTCGGAACGGCCCCCGCGATCTGCCCCAAACATGCCAAGACAACCCGCCGGGGCGGGCTGTCTCTCTGCGGCGGTCGGGCGAGATCAGGCCGGTTTCGACCTGTCGGTGAGAGCGCCCGCCTGCCGATGGAGCACGCCCTCGGTCACGGGCGCACGGCGGCGGTCGGGGCCGCCGCGCGGCGCGACAGGATCTCGGCGGTTTCGCCGGCCACCGCGACAAGGCGGCTTTCCGCGATCTCGGCCAGTTTCTCGCCGCCGGTCTTGGCCGACACCTCGATTTCGGCGAGCAGCCCCCGAAGTTGTGTGGCGCCAATCAGCGCGGCCGAGCCGGCGAGCCGATGCGCCTGCCGCCCCAGAGCGTCGGAGTCGCCGTTCCGGCCGCGTTCGATCAGGGTCGGGATCGATTCCTCAATCTCGGCGCAGACCCGCTCGAGCGTGGATTTGAACGCCGCCGCCGGCAGCACGTTCGCGAGATCGTCCAGCACTTGGAAATCGACGGCCTGCTGCGGGGCTGTCCGCTCGGCGGCCGCACGCGCAGACGGGGCGATCTGGTTCTGCGCGACCGCCTCGTGCAGCTGGTGCACCCGGATCGGCTTGGACAGGCAGACATTCATGCCGGCGGCGCGGAACCGGGCCCGCTCGCCCGGCATGGCATGCGCGGTCAGCCCGACAATCGGCGTTTCGCGGTTGGGCCCCTCCAACTCACGGATGTCCTGGGTGGCCTGAATGCCGTCCTTTCTTGGCATGCTGACATCCATCAGGATCAGGTCGAACTTCCGCTCCAGCGCCATGTCGACGCCTACCTGACCATCGCGGGCTTCCTTGACGACATGACCAGCGAGACCAAGCAGCTCACGCGCGACCATGCGGTTGGTTTCATTGTCCTCCACCAGAAGGATCTCGAGTGGGACGACAGCGGCCATCGCCGGAGGGTTGGTGCCGTCATGGGGATGCGGGGTGCCCGTCGCGTCCGGCTTGGCTGTGGGCGTTTCCTCGGCCCGGCGCAGCGGGATCGTGAACCAGAACCGGCTGCCGACGCCAAGCGCGCTTTCGACCCCGATGTCACCACCCATCGCATTGACGATGCGCCGCGAGATTGCCAGGCCAAGGCCGGAGCCATCGGAATTGCGGGCATAGCCGGTTTCAAGCGTGACGAAATCGTCAAACACGATCGCCTGTTGGTCGCGGGAAATCCCGATGCCGGTGTCGACGACGCTGAACTCGACCTCGGCCATGCCTTTGGCATTGGTGCGGGTGGTGGCCTGCACGGTGATCCTTCCGGCGTCCGTGAATTTCACCGCATTACCGATCAGGTTGACGAGAACTTGCCGGATGCGATGCGGATCGCCCAGAACGGCATGGTCGGGAAGCGACAGCTTGCTCTCGATCGTCAGGCTCTTGGCCTCGGCCGCCGAGCTCGTCACCAGCAGGGCGCTGCTCACGATATCGCGAATGTCGATCGCACTGCTTTCGATCCGCAGCGTGCCGGTTTCCGCCCGGCTGACGTCGAGCACGTCATTGATCTGGCGCAGCAGATGTTCACCTGCGGTGCTGGCGGTATGGGCATATTTCGACTGCTCGCTTGTGAGGGCGGTGCTGCGCAGCAGGTCAACGGCGCCAAGGATGCCGTTCAGCGGCGTCCGCATCTCGTGGCTCATCACGGCAATGAAGTCGGATTTGAGCTTGCTCGCGGCTTCGGCCTGTTCCTTCGCATTCAGAAGCTCGCGGCTGCCCTGGCGGTAGACCAGCACCCAGGTCAAGGTCACAAAGAAGATCGAGCCCAGGGCGGCGGCAAGGTAGAGCCCGGAGTGATCGTGGGCAAAGGCCTCCTGGTTCGGCGCCGCCGCCAATTGCCAGCTTCCATTGGGCAGGATGACCTCGGCATAGGTGGTTGCCGTGTCGAAGACGCCCGCATCGCCGACGATCACGGCCCCCTCGGCCCCGAGGCCGTCGACGCCGCGGATCGCGACTTTCACCCGATGGTCGATCTCTGCCATTCCCGCCTCGGAGAACAGGGCATCGACATCGATCAGTATCGTGGCAAACCCCCAGAACTCGTCAAAGCCGGTCCGGCTCTTGAAGCCTTCGATAAAGATCGGCAAGCGGGCGATGATTGCCCGGCCGCCCTGCTTGAGCGTCAGCGGTCCGGCCACGATGAACTTGCGGTTTTCGATGGCCCGCAGCACGGCGGGCCGGCGGGCCTCGTCGGCGATCAGATCATGGCCAATCGCGGCCCGGTTGCGTTCGATATCGGTGAGATAGGTGACGACGGCATCGGGCGCGAGCTGAAGGCTCATGACGCCGGGCACGGAATCGGTGAGGCCTTGGGCGAAGCTTTCGAAATCCGCTGCGGTGAAATCCGGGTGCGACTTGACGAAGGCCTTGAGCGCGATAGGCAAGCTGAGGCGCTTGTAGAGCGCGGATTCGATGGCCGACCGGGTGGCCATGAGTTCGCCGTTTGCCAGCGCCTCGGCATTGAAGTCATGCGACTGTTCGTGCTCGCGCACGTACAGCGTGATCAGCGCGGCAATCGAAGCAAGCAGCATCAGGCTGGCCAATGTTGCAACGACGAGCGAGCGCCAGCGAATTTGGGAGAAGGAACAATGTGGGGTCATAGGTGCATACTATGACACCCAATCCGCTGGCTCATTTGCGCATTCGAGCAGATGCGGCTCTCTAAAGTATAGGTCCGCATCCAAGGCGCCGCCTCCGGCCGCAGCGCATCAGGCGCGGTGCGAGCGCATCCCCGAACTGCGGTGAGCGAAAGGCGGGATTGTCCGATCCGGACGGTCCCGGCACCTGTTTCGCCCGCCCCGCTGCGGCCGGCGGGGCGCCCTTTATGCAGAGCCCGGGAAAAACTCAGATGTCTCTTACAGGCTCAATGAGTCCAGGGGCCGCGGCGGTTGACCGCGAAATTCTCGGCATAGCCGCGCGGGCGGATGTTGGGCTGGCGCCGCTTGGGGTCGATCACCGTGGTTTCGATGCCGTGGTCGCGGGCATATTCCAACGCCGCTTCCTTGCTGTCGAATTTCAGCCGCACCTGCGCCTGGGTATCCTCGGACGAGGTCCAGCCCATCAGCGGATCGACCTCGCGCGGCGAAGACGGCGCAAATTCCAGAACCCATTGACGGGTCTTGGCCACGCCCGATTGCATCGCGTTCCGGGCCGGTTGGTAAATTCGTGCGCGCATGGATGTGCCTCCGGGTGTTTCGCCGGTTATCGGCAATTCCGCGCCCCGTTTCAAGCGTATAGACTGCCCGAAAGGCATCGCCCCTGCCAGCGGCTCGATCCTGATTGTTCGGATTGGCGGCCAAGCACAGCTTGGCTGTCGTTCGTGTCGCGGGGAGCGAGGGGTGGGTAGGTGCAACACATTCGACAGCCAAGCCTGCTGCTTGCCATTTCAGGGTACAATCGCCGAAACGGGCTTGGCAACGATTTTTGCCGGCGCAAAATTCATCACGCCGACACAGGACTGTGCAGTGTCTCCGTAAACCCATGGAATCGCTAAGACAACTCAGGCCGACCGCTGACAACAAATTTCGTTAGACTAAAAATCCGAGCAATATCAAACTGCTTTGACGTGATTTCGTGTATCCGGTCGGACGAGAATCGGCCGCAGAACTCCGCCGCTCTCGTCTAACAATTTCCGGCCGCTCCGCCAACAGCGCGCGGTGCAGGTCTTGCATTGGCCGGGCAAGGTCGCACATTTAGCGGGCAAGGAGCCTTAGCCATGTACAACAACTCGCCCGAAGCGATGCCGATCCTCAGCGCGCCGGCCCCCGACGTCAAGACGCGCGACAAGCTCGAAGGCGGCAAGACCTTCGTGATGAACACCGAATTCGATCCGGCCGGCGACCAGCCCACCGCCATTGTCGAGTTGAGCCAGGGGCTGCGCGACGGCGACCGGGATCAGGTGCTGCTGGGCGCGACCGGCACCGGCAAGACCTTTACCATGGCCAAGGTCATCGAAGAGACCCAGCGCCCGGCAATCATCCTGGCCCCCAACAAGACGCTGGCGGCCCAGCTTTATGGCGAGTTCAAGGGGTTCTTCCCCGACAATGCGGTCGAATATTTCGTCAGCTATTACGATTACTACCAGCCCGAGGCCTATGTCGCCCGGTCCGACACCTATATCGAGAAGGAAAGCCAGATCAACGAACAGATCGACCGGATGCGCCACTCGGCCACGCGGGCGCTTCTGGAACGCGACGACGTGATCATCGTCGCCTCGGTGAGCTGCATCTACGGCATTGGTTCGGTCGAGACCTATGGCGCCATGACCCAGGATCTCAAGGCTGGGCACGACTACAATCAACGCGAGATCATGGCCGACCTGGTGGCGCAGCAATATCGCCGCAACGACGCCGGGTTTGCGCGAGGCTCCTTTCGGGTGCGCGGCGATGTGCTCGAGGTCTGGCCGGCGCACCTCGACACCCGAGCCTGGCGGCTGTCATTCTTTGGCGAGGAACTGGAGGCGATCACCGAATTCGATCCCCTGACCGGCGAAAAGACCGATACGTTCGACCAGATCCGCATCTACGCCAACAGCCACTACGTCACCCCGCGCCCGACGATGCAGCAGGCGATCATCGGCATCAAGAAAGAGCTGCGGATGCGGCTCGATCAGCTGGTCGGCGAAGGCAAGCTGCTCGAGGCACAGCGGCTGGAGCAGCGCACCAACTTCGATCTGGAAATGCTGGAAGCCACCGGCGTCTGCAACGGCATCGAGAACTACTCGCGCTATCTGACCGGCCGCGCGCCGGGCGAGCCGCCCCCCACCCTGTTTGAATTCATCCCGGACAACGCGATTGTGTTTGCCGATGAAAGCCACGTCAGCGTGCCGCAGATCGGCGGCATGTACCGGGGCGACTATCGGCGCAAGTTCACGCTCGCCGAACACGGCTTCCGCCTGCCGTCCTGCATGGACAACCGGCCGCTGAAGTTCGAGGAATGGGATGCGATGCGGCCGCAGTCGGTCTTTGTCAGCGCGACCCCCGCCGCCTGGGAGCTGGAGCAGACCGGCGGCGTCTTTACCGAACAGGTGATCCGCCCCACCGGCCTGCTTGATCCGCAGGTCGAGATCCGGCCGGTCGAGATGCAGGTCGACGACCTGCTCGACGAGGTGCGCAAGGTCACGGCGGACGGCTTCCGCACGCTCTGCACCACGCTGACCAAGCGCATGGCCGAGGATCTGACGGAATACATGCATGAACAGGGCATCAAGGTGCGCTACATGCATTCCGACATCGACACGCTGGAACGCATCGAGATCCTGCGCGACCTGCGGCTCGGCGCCTTCGACGTGCTGATCGGCATCAACCTGCTGCGCGAGGGGCTCGACATTCCGGAATGCGGGCTGGTCGCCATTCTGGACGCCGACAAGGAGGGCTTTCTGCGCTCGGAAACCTCGCTGATCCAGACCATCGGCCGCGCCGCGCGCAACGCCGAAGGCCGGGTGATCATGTATGCCGACCGGATCACTGGCTCGATGGAGCGGGCGCTGACCGAGACCGACCGCCGTCGTGCCAAGCAGATCGCCTACAACGAGGAACACGGCATAACGCCCGAGACGGTGAAAAAGAACGTCGAGGACGTGCTGCAAGGGCTCTACAAAGGCGATGTCGACATGAACCGGGTGACCGCGACCATCGACCAGGGGCTGGCCGGCTCCAACCTTCAGGCGGTGCTCGACGGGCTCAGGACCGACATGCGCAAGGCGGCCGAAAACCTGGAGTTCGAAGAGGCGGCGCGGCTGCGCGACGAGATCAAGCGGCTCGAAGCGGTCGACCTCGCGGTCCACGACGACCCTCTGGCGCGCCAGCAGGCGGTCGAGAAAGCGTCAGAGGCGGCGGTCAAGTCGAAGGGGCGCAGCACCGCCGGTCGCCCCGGGCAACGCGGCGGCAATGTGCAACGGCGCAAGCGGTAGACCTGGCGGGGCGGGCGGCACTGCCTGCCCTATGCCCGCCACTCCGCAACCACGTCAAAGCCCTGCGGCACCGGCATCTCTTCGAGGAACTCGGCGAAATTCGCCCAGATCGCCTTGACTCGTTCGGCGTTGGACTCCGAGGTCGCCTTGTCGGTCACGGTCGCCACGATATAGCCGCTGCCGTCCTCGTTCATCGCGCTCATGAAATGCTGCATGCCGGGCAGGCCAAGAATCTCTGCCTTCAACTCGTTCATCTTGGCCGTAGCCGCCTCGCGGGATCCGGGTTTCATCTTGTATGGCGTGATACGTGCGTACATCTCTCCCCCCATGTCCGGGCCGTTCTGGCCCAAGGCATCATTATACCACATTTCGCGCACGACGGCTGTTACCTCGGTCACACCGACGGCCCAACTCCCGCGGGAACAATTTCGAATTGGTTGACGTTACCTGCCCGTACCGACCGAGACAGCAACAACCCCGGAGACATCCCATGGAATATGGAATTTTTGGTCTCATCATCCTGATTGCAGACCTCTACGCCATTTACAAAACCCTCACGTCCGCCGCGTCGACCGGCGCCAAGGTGGTCTGGACGCTGGTCATCCTGATCCTGCCGGTGCTGGGCTTCCTCGCCTGGCTGCTGTTCGGCCCCAAGGGCCGCGCCGCGCACGTCTGAACGGCTGACCACTGATCGCACACGGGGCCGGTTTCGGCCCCGTTCCGCTTTGCAACCCCCGGTGCCGCGCCTATGGTGAGCCAGACCAGCAGCCGCAACAGCACAGGGGCCCCGCCGCCATGCTCACCGCCTTTGATCACGTCAACATCCGCACCGCCAATCTCGACGAGATGATCGCCTGGTATGGCGAGATCCTCGGCCTGCATCCCGGCAAACGTCCGCCCTTTTCCTTTCCCGGCGCCTGGCTCTACCTCGGCGACCGGGCCGTGGTCCATCTCGTCGGCAAGACGGCACCGCCCGACCCTGGCGATGATCTCGGCCTCGAGCATTTCGCCTTTCGGGCGCAGGGCATGGACCGCTTCACCAGGTTGCTGACCGAGCGGGGCATTGCCCACAGCATCGACCCGGTGCCCGGCATCCCGGTCACCCAGATCAACCTGCATGACCCGGACGGCAATCACATCCATATCGATTTCGATACCTCTGCCGAAACCCCGTAAACCGATCCTTAATTCTGCCCAAATCCCCTGTTAGTCGGACCAGCAAGTTTGCGAGGATATTTTCATGGCTGTCATTTCGATCGATCCAGACACATTGTCCATTGATGCCAAGGCGGCGCAGGCCGCGGGCAAAGCGGCGTCAGAGAGCTATCGCACCCGCAAACCCTATCCGCATGGCAGCTTTACCGATTTTCTGCCCGAAGAGGTGCTGGACCGGGTGATCGCCGAGCTCAAGACCCTGCCCGAGGCCGAAGACAGCTTCAATCGCCCGCAGGAAAAGCTCAAGACCTCTTACCTGCCCGAGCGTCTGCCGCCCTATACGCGGCAGCTGTTCTACGCCCTCAATTCCCGCCCCTTCGTGCGCTATCTCGAAGAGCTGACCGGCATCAACGGCCTGATCCCAGACCCCTATTTCTCGGGCGGCGGGGTGCATGTGGTGGCCAACGGCGGGCATCTCGATATCCATGCCGACTTCAATCACAACTCCAAGCTCAATCTGGAACGGCGGCTGAATATCCTGATCTATCTGAACAAGGACTGGAAAGCCGAATACGGCGGCTCCTTCGAAATCTGGAACGAGGACATGAGCCGGAAAGTCGAAAGCTATGTGCCGGAATACAACCGGATGTGCTGTTTCAATACCGGGTCCGACACCTGGCACGGCAATCCCGAAACGGTCAATCACCCGCGCGGAGAGCCGCGCATGTCGCTGGCGCTTTATTACTACACCGCCACCTGGGACCACACCAAACGCAGCCATACCACGCTGTTCCGCCCCCGCCCCGGCACCCATGACCAGGCCGACCGCGAGGTGCGCCGGCTCGAACTGTTGCAGGACATGCTGCCGCCTATCCTGTTCCGCCGGGTGATCGGCCCCTTGCGGCGGCTGGGGTTCTAAGCGCAGCCCGCTCCGCCGCGACGGCCGGCGTCAGTTGCCGTCGCCGACCTCTTGCACGATATCGATGACCTGCCGCGCCCATTCGCCGATGATCGGGATGAACTCGATCTGGCTCAGCGTCCAGATCAGCACCGACAACAGCAATGTCGCGCCAACGACGGTGCCGAGCCCCATCATCAGCCCTCGCGCCAGCGAATGCCAGAGCATGGTCCAGAACTTGTCATGAATGCGAAAGAAACGGTGGCCGTTGAGCTTTTCAACTTCCCGGCGCAAGGCTCTGATTTCACTGACGAGATCATCTGACATGTGGCGCAAGCTAGCCCGCCGACCGGGCTTTCGCCAGTGCCACGCCGTATTTTTTCCGCGTCACGCGGCGGAACACGGGCCAAAATCCTGCGCGGCGCATCATTCCTGCGGGCAATTCGCGACCGGCGTGCTAGCTTGCGCCGCATGAAGATTGCCCTTTTGCTTCGTCTGTTCTGGATCGCGCTCGGATGCCTGGCCATCTCGCTTGGCGTGCTGGGGATTTTCCTGCCGCTGCTGCCGACCACCGTGTTCCTGCTGCTCGCGGCCTTCTGCTTTGCCCGCTCGTCGCCCCGGCTGCACGCTTGGCTGGTCGAACATCCCACGCTCGGCCCGCCGATCCTCAACTGGCGCGATTACCGCGCGATTTCGCAGCGCGCCAAGGTGCTGGCCGTCTCGACCATGGGGGTCGTGCTCCTGGCCGGGCTGGTCCTCGGCCTCAGCGCCTGGCTGGTGACATTGCAGGCCGTGGTGCTCGCCGGTGCCGCGCTTTTCATCGTCACCCGGCCGACGCCGCCGATCGGCTGAGCCAACGTGAGGAGCGACCCTCAGCCGAAGGTTGCCGCAACGTCGTACATCACCGGCTCGAAGCTGCGGCAGAGGTCGTGGATCTGGCGGTTGCGCTGGCGCATCTCGTCAGAGCGCAGCATGGCAAGGAAATCCTCGCGGTTCTGCCATTGCGAGTAATTGGCAATCCGGGTCTGAGCGTCGTTCACATGCAGGCCGGCGGCGACAAAGCCGGGCTGCTTCGAGATGAAATTCTCGTAGGCGTCCTGCAACGCATCGAGCAGATCCTGACAGGTGCCGGGGGTCATCTCGAAGGTGGTGATCACGGTCTGAAGCTTGGCGTCGGCTTTGATCTCGGGCATGGGAACTCCTCCTCTGGTTCCACCCTGCCACGCGGCTGCGGCCAGTCAAAGCCCCATTGACGCCGAATTCAGACGTTGGGTTCGCCCTGCAACCCCAATACCTTGCGCATTCCGGTCCAATAGCCCGGCAGCCGTGGCGGCCGTTGCAGATGCGGCAGCGCCTCGTCGGCCCAGCGCGGCATTTCGCGGATCATGAAATCCCGGCCCCAGGCGAGAAAGGCCTCGCCATGCTCGGGGCGCAGGCGGCAGGCCGAACCGACCAGGCCGACCAGCGTTTCGGGCGGCGAATACCATTCGTCCTGAATGCCGGTGACGCGGCCGCGCAGCAGAGGCCCCACCCTGCGCATCAGCGCGCTTTCCGAAAAGATCAGCAGCATGCGACCCATCTCGGGGCGGGAATAATGGATCAGCGGCGGAAAGGTGTCGAAGAAGCTGGCCTGGCCCCCGGCAACCGCGAAATTGCGGATCGAGGGGTGAAAACCGATGCGGGTCTCGAACTGGTCGGCATTGTTCCAGAACCGGGCGATGACCTGCCCCGCCGCCTCCATCAACTCGAGCGCCGCATCGCGCGGCGCGGCCTGCATCTGCGGCCGCATCATGCTCTCGGCGGGCAGCGCCTCCTGCACGATCACCGGCACCTCGAGATTTCCCTCGGGCAGCAGGTGAAACTCGGTTTGCGGCACCGGCACGCCGGTCTTGTGCAGCGCGGCGACATAATCGGCGTGGCATGTGGCCAGCCGCGCCATCAGCGCCCGGTCGGTCGATCCGCGATAGACCTTGATCACCCGGTCGGTAAAGGGCCCCTGCGTGGGCCGGAACGGCGCGCAGAAATAGCCCAGTTTCGAGATCGGCTGTCCGCGCGACGCGCTGTCGTCGCGGATCAGCCGGGCCAGTTCGGTCAAATCGGTCATGTGTCACCCTGCCATGTGCCCCCGCGTGATAACGCAGCCACCGCCCCTTGGCCAGCAGCGGCAGGGCGGCATTAACCGCATGTTTACCATGCCCCTGCACTCTGGTCGGCGGGGAGCGTGACGCGCGAGGATCATCGATGTTTCGCCTGGCCGCCATTTTCACGATGCTGGCCGGCATGGCCACGGCGGGGGCCTGGCCACGGGACAAGGGCAGCTGGTTTCTGGCCACTTCGACCGAGATCAGCGGCTTTGAGGTCGCGCGCCGGCCGGGCGAGCTGTCGATCTTCAACAATCTCTATATGGAATACGGGCTGACCCGTTCGCTCACCCTCGGGCTCGATATCGGCCATAGCGTCGGCTCCGATCCCGATTACCGGGTCTTTGTCCGGGCGCCGGTGCTCAGCCGCCAGGGCACCTATCTGTCGCTCGAGGCCAGTCTCGGGCGGGTCGACGATCTGAATTACAGCGCCATCGGCTTCGGTTACGGCCGCGGGTTCACGCTCGGGCCGAATTCCGGCTGGTTCGGCCTCGACACCCGGCTGGTTCGGGCCGAGGGGCCCGGCGCCGAACATCTGCGCCAGAGCAAGCTGGATGTCACCGCAGGGCTGACCTTTGCCGACGGCCTTCAGGCCATGGCGCAGGTCTTTCACACCCAGGTCAGCGACACGCCCTACACCAGCCTTGCCCCCAGCATCGTCATCCCGGTCGGCCGGCGGGCCAAGATCCAGGGCGGGCTGGTGTTCGATCTTCGGACCCCGGCCCTGCCCGGCGTGAAAATCGGCCTCTGGCGCGAGTTCTGACCGATCACACTGGGAATTGCCATGTGGCGCCAATTGGTTAGACTGGCACGACCTGCCAGAATGGATACGCCTCATGCCCCAGTCCTCCTGTCTGCGCTCGCTCGTCCCGCTCATTGCGGCCCTTGGCCTCTGGCTCACCCTTGTCGGCCCGGCCGCGGCCTTGCAGCTCCGGCTGGTCAACGCCGACCCCGAAGGCTGCAATGCCCGCGCCACCGGCCCGATCGAGCCGGGCGACAGCGCGCGGATCGCGCGGCTCCTGCCGGGCGGCTCGGAAGGCGCCCAATATTTCGACGCCGCGCCCCGACTCTGTTTCAACAGCGCCGGCGGCGATTTTATCGAAGCGGTCGAGATCGCCGAATACCTGCGCCACACCGGCATTTCCAGCCATGTAGCCGAGGGCGAAAGCTGTCTCGGCCCCTGTGCGCTGGCCTTTCTCGGCGGCACCCGCGCCAGTTTCGAAGGCGGGGTGGTGCGTGCCCTCGACCGCTCGATCCATGCGGCGGCCAGGCTGGGCTTTCGAGCGCCGGGGCTGGAACTGCCCGACGACGACTTGACCGAAGACGCCGTGCAACAGGCGTTTCAACAGGCACAGCAGGCCACGGCAGCGATTTTCGGCAGCCTCAACATCCTCAGCATCAGCCGCGATTTCGCGCTTGCCGTGTTTTCCGTGCCGGGCGACTACCTGCATGTCGACACCGTGGCGCGCAGCATCGATGCCGGCATCCGCGTCGAGGGCCTGCGCCCCCTGCCCGACCAGATGAGCCAGGACCAGCTGCGCGAGATCTGCGAACGGATCGGCCCCGAGATGCGCCCCGACCACTTTGACCGCCCCGAAAGCACCCGGGTGTTCCAGGCCACCGCCGGCATGATGCTTGCCCCCGCCGCCACGGGCGCGCGGCGCGGCGCCTGGCTGACCGGCTATCGGGCCGAGGGCGAGCTCTACTGGACGGTCTGCGAGGTGCGCTGGTTTCAGCCGCGCTCCGGCACCGGCGGCGTTTCGGCCCGGGTGTTGCAACAGGCGGCCTGGAACGGCCAGAGCGAGGCGCCCAACGACGCCCCGCCCACCGCCGCCGAGATCGAACGGCTGACCGAACAGGCCACCGGCCCCTTCACCTTCTTCGAACCGATCGTGATCTTTCCCGGCGCCTCCAAGCTGACCGATCTGGCCGGCGACGGAGAAGAGCTTCCGCCCGCCGCCGCCAATGCGCTCTGCGCCCCGGCCGCCGAGCGTTATCAGGTGGTCAACGTCAACGAATTCGCCACCCTGCGCACCGAACCCAACTTCAGCGCCGAGATCGTCGCCGAGGCGCCCAAGGGCAGTTTCGTGGCCCCGGTCAGCCGGGACGAAGACGCCTATCTTATCACCTCCGAGAGCTGCCGCGCGGCCTGCGATCACGCAACCCGCGACGGGCTCAGCGCCACCGATTTCCAGGCCGCCGCCGACTGCCGAAATTCCAACGACGTCTGGTGGCGCATGGTGATGCCCGATGGCGCCGCCGGCTGGATGTCGGCGCGCTACCTCAGCGTGCGGTAGCGCGGCCACCACGGTCCGGGGCGCGGCGGCGTCAGACGTCCATCCGCATGGTCACGCTGACCTTGCCGCGCACGGCGGTCTGCCAGAACAGATCGATCCGGTCATTGGCCGCGCCCTGCCGCACCTTGGTATAGGGCATGCCCCATTGCGCCACATTGGCGCTGTTCTCGATCTTGTCGGTGGCGACCACCGACACCACCCCCCGCGCCTCGCCACCAAAGGCCAGCACACTCGCGCCCGAGATCTGCCAGGTCGCGGCGGCCGAGGATTGGGTATGCGAAACGGTGACCGGATTCTCGGTGGTCTTGAAGACGTTGTTGAAGGTGTTGTCGGTGAAATAGACGTTCTTCATGTTGCCGTAGTTCATGTCGGCATGGGTGGTGTCCACCTTTTCAGCCTGCTGGATCACCGCGCCGACGCCGCGAAACAGGTTACCGGTCACGTTGATGCCATTGAAGAAATGGCCGGTGCCATACGGCTTGACGACGATCCAGGCAAAGGAAGGCAGCACCTCGCCGCAGAGAAAGACGTTGTTGGTGATCGACAGCCCGGCAAAACCGAACCCGCCGGCGAAATCCGGCGCCACCTCGCGCTCGTTGGTCCATTCGATAAAGCAATTGTCGACGTAATTGCCCACCACCGTCGTGTTGCACGAGCGCAATGCCAGCACCAGCCCCGCCATGCGTACGCCATTGGGCTGACCGTCGCCCTGAAAGAAGTGATTGCCCTGCACCACCGCGTTCGAGCCGGAGAGGATGCAGAAATGCCGGAACTGGCTGGCGCGGTTGTTGCGCAGCTTGACGTCATTGGCATTGGTATTGATCGCGATCGAAATCCGGTTCTGCGCCGGTTCGCTGCCCTCGGACGACAGGAACTGGCAGCGGTCCACCAGCATCCCCTGGCAGCCATAGCCGATCGAGGTGATACCGCGTTGCCTGGGTCGGGTAAAAAAGCAATCGCGCACCTGGAACACCGTGCCGGTCTTGGCCAGCATGATGCCCGAGGCCTTGTTGTTGCACTGGAACTCGATGTCCGAGAAGGAAAAGCTGGTGAGCTTTTCGAAGCCGCTGAAATCGATCAGATATTTGAACCGGGTAAAGGTCAGGGTCTGGGTTCCGGTCGCCGCCCCCATCGGCTGCGACAGGGTGATCTCTCCGGCCGAGACATTCTTGGATCGAACATAGGTTTCGCGCGCCACGCCCGCGCCGGTGATCAGCGCGCCGACTGGAATGTTGGCCACATTGGCCACATTGGTCAGCTTATCGTCATCACCTGCGGAATAGGTCGCCTGGCTGGTAAAGATATCCGGCTCCCAGACGGCATCGCCGGTTGCATAGAACTGGCCATTGGCGATGTGGCGGCGCTGGGCATAGGTGTCCTTGTTGTTCACCGCGGCCTGCATGTCGATCGGCTCGGAAATCGAAATCCGCCGTCCCCCCATGTCGAGACTTTCGTGATCGGCGTTGTTGAGCAGCGACTGAAACGCCTTCTTGAAGCCCAGCTCCTCATTGCCGAAAGCGTCTATGTAGGTGCCGAGGTCGAAATCCTTGGTCAGCGACAGCACCGCGCTCTCGGGCATGGTGACCGTGCCCTCGAAGCGGATGCGCGAATTGATCGTGACGTCGTTGTTCAGCCGATAGCTGCCGGCGGAGACCAGGATCTCGCGCCCGTCCGCCGCATCGTCGGCCGCCTCGAAGGCGGCGCTGTCATCGGTGTTGCCGTCGCCGATGGCACCGAAATCGCGCACATCCACCATGGCCAGCTGCTTGCCGTGAAAGACCGAGGTGACATCCTCGATCACCAGATCGTCGATCCGCACCAGCCCGCCGTTCGGCCCGGTCAGGTCAAGACCGAGATGCGCAAAGACCGGTGCCGTCCCCCAGATCATGTCGACGCCGGTGCGGTTGCCCGGCCCGAGGATGGCCGAAACCTCGGTGATCTCGCCGTAATTGGTCAGCGTCACCGCCGGCCCGCTCACAATCACCCCGCTCACCTGGCTGCCGTTCGACAGCGCCGGATACCCCGCGATGCGCACATTCGGCAGATTGCCCGAGATCGCCTTGACCCGCGCCGTGACCCGCAGGTAGCAGCCCGGCAGCATCGGCGTCTGCCCCATATAGCGCAGCTTTTGCGTCGAATCGGATTTCTGGATCTCGAGACAGCCGCCGAAATCCTGATCCGACGGCACAAAGGCGGCATTGGCGGCGCTGGCATAGGTGTCATCGCCCGGCCGGCCGTTCTCGCTCGACCAGACGTCAAGCCCGGCGGCGAAGGCCGTCGGCATGAAGACCACGCCCTCGGTAATCGCTTTGTTCATGATGGTCCCTTTCCCACATCGCGCCCAGGTCGCGCATGTCACACGTCAGGGCAGGCAGGCCGCCCGCCGATGGGAAAGAGAGGTATCAACTGCGGCTTAACGCCGGCTGAGAGCACCGTGCGCCACCGGCGCAACGGCCCCCGCGTGGTCAGACCGCGATGTCGGGCGCTTCGAGGATCTGCACGCCGCCAATCTTCCAGCCGCTCTCGCCGGGCACCATCCGGTAGCCAAGGTAGTGCCGCTGTCCGGCCTGATCGATGATCTCGATCCTCTGCCAGAGCGCGCCGCCGATCTCGGCGAGTTCGAGGTAGGTCACCTCGCCCGGCATCCAGACCATCGGATAACCGCGCCGCACCATCAGGCCAAAGACTTCGGGCGAGCCGAACATGCCCTTGATCGTCGGGCTGGCGTAGGAAAAGGCGCGGTCGATGTCCTGCGCCTCGAAAGCCTCGAGTTGGCCGCCAATCACGGCTTCGATCTCGGGATTCCTGGGCTGTGGTTCCTGCGCCTGCGCAGGTCCGAAGGCCAGAACGAAAGCCAGAACGGCAAGACAGTGACGCAGCATGACGGGCACCTTTCGCGGGGTTGATCCACAAAAGATAGCCCGAAACGCCTGCGCTTCAAACTGCGCCGGCCCCGAGAGGGCTCAGCCCAGCTCGCCCTTGAGACCCCTGTCGATCAGCGCGACGGTTTCTTCGACGCCATAGAGCGCGACAAAGCCGCCGAACCGCGGGCCCTGCGAGGCACCCAAAAGCACCTCGTAGATCGCCTTGAACCAGTCGCGCAGCGGCTCGAATTCATGCACCTTGCCAACCGCAAAGACGATCGATTGCAGGAACTCCTCGTCGGCGAAATCCGCCTCCGGCAGCGGCTCGTCCTTGCCGACGATGGCGTTCTTGCGGGCAATCAGATCGCGGGCGTAATCGCCGTCCTGCAACGCTTTCGCCAGGTCTTCCAGCGCCGCCCGTTCCTGATCGGTGGGCGCGCGGAACACCTTGGCGGGCTTCACGAAATCCTGGAAATACCGCACCGCGTGACCGGCCGCCTGATCCATGCCGGGATGGGTCTCGGCGGTGGCATCGGGGGCGTATTTGCGGATGAAGCCCCAGAGCGTTTCCTTGTCCTCGGCACTCGATGCGCTGGCCAGGTTCAAGAGCATCGAGAACGAAACCACCATATCCGAGGCCGGCACCGCGCCGCCGTGAATGTGATAGACCGGATTGTTCAGCCGCTGCGCCGCATCCTGCGTGGCATAGGCGCGCAGCTGCTGGTGATACTCGTCCACCGCCTTGGGGATCACGTCAAAATACAGCCGCTTGGCGGTCTTCGGCTTGAGATACATGAAATAGCTCAGGCTCTCGGTCGAGGCATAGGTCAGCCACTCGTCAATGGAGATCCCGTTGCCCGAAGATTTCGAGATCTTCTGCCCCTGATCGTCGAGGAACAGCTCATAGGTGAAATGCTCGGGCGGGCGCTGGCCGAGAATGCGGCAGATGCCGTCATAGATCGGCGTGTTGGTCGAATGGTCCTTGCCGTACATCTCGAAATCGACGCCCAGCGCCGCCCAGCGCGCGCCGAAATCTGGCTTCCACTGCAATTTCACATTGCCGCCGGTGACCGGAAGGGTCCACTCGCGCCCGTCCTCGTCGTCAAAGGTGATCTCACCCTTGGCCGCATCCACGTGTTTCATCGGCACATAGAGCACGCGGCCGGTCTCGGGATGGATCGGCAGGAAAATCGAATAGGTCTGCCGCCGCTCTTCGCGCAGGCTCTTCAGCATCACCTTCATCACGTCGTCATAGCGTTCGCAGGCGCGCAGCAGCACCTCGTCGAACTGGCCGGAGCGGTAGAACTCGGTGGCCGAATAGAACTCGTACTCGAAGCCGAAGGTATCGAGAAACCGGCGCAGCATGGCGTTGTTGTGATCGCCGAAACTATCATGCGTGCTAAAGGGATCGGGCACCGAGGTCAGCGGCTTTTGCAGATGCTCGGCCAGCGCCTCCTGGTTGGGCACATTGCCCGGCACCTTGCGCATGCCGTCGAGATCGTCGGAAAAACAGATCAGCCGCGTCGGAATGTCGGAAATCACCTCGAAGGCGCGGCGGATCATCGTCGTCCGCAGCACCTCGCCAAAGGTGCCGATATGCGGCAGACCCGAGGGACCATAGCCGGTCTCGAACAGCACATAGCCCTTTTCCGGCGGCGCCTTTTCATAGCGTTTGAGCACGCGGCGCGCTTCTTCAAAAGGCCAGGCTTTCGAGGTCATGGCGGCATCGCGCAGGTCAGACATAGTTCAGGCATCTCCGGTAGGGCCGCGCGCCCCATGCGCACAGGCCGCCTCTCCCTATTGCGGGTGGCGCGCGGGGTCAATATTCTGCACTGCAACAGGAGGCCCCAATGTCGGAAGAAATCACCCATTCGCTCAGCGCCCAAGACTGTCTTGTCGGCCTGATGATCGCCATCTCGGCCTCGGATGAGAACATCCACACCGCCCAGCTCGTCAAGATCGAGACCGCGGTCAACAATCTGCCGGTCTTTGCCGATTACGACGTCGACCGGATGAATGTCGTGGCCCGCACGGTATTCGACCTGTTCGAACAGGAAGACGGGCTCGACGCGCTGTTCGGCCTGATCCGGGAAAACTTGCCGGAACGGCTGTTCGAGACCGCTTATGCGCTGTCCTGCGACGTGGCCGCGGCCGACGGCATGCTGCACGAGGCCGAGCTGCGCCTGCTGGAAGAAATTCGTTACGAATTGAACATCGACCGGCTGCACGCCGCGGCCATCGAACGCGGCGCGCGGGCGCGGCACATGACACTCTGAGCCCGCCTAGCTGTTGACGAAAGCCTGGCCCCAGCGCTGCAACAGCCTTTGTTGCAGCTTTCTCGATCGGGCGATCCAGGCGCGTCCACCTTCCGGCCGCTCGCGCTGCGCCATGGTCAGCGCGTCGCGCCGTTCGGTATCGGCAGTAAAGATCGCAAAGGCCAGCTCGCTGCCGTCAATCGCCGTGGAATAGCCGGCCAGCGCCGAGACAAAGTTCAGCGTGCCGGTCTTGGCATCCACCTCCACCGGGTGATCGTCGATGATCTGGCGCTTCTCGTTGCGCAGGGGGATCGGCTTCAGAAGCGACCGCAGCGGCCCGGCAGTGCGCGCCGCGCGCAGCGTCAGCACCATGTCGGCCGCCGTCATCCGGCTTTGCCCGCCCAACCCGGAATGATCAACCAGGCTGACATCGGGGCTTACGCCATATTCGTCGCGCAGCCACTGCGTCATCGCCTGCGCCGAGGCCACCAGGCCATCGGCCTCCACGCCCAGCGCCTTGGTGGCGGCAAGCCCCACGACCTCGGCGGTGAGGTTGGTGGAATACTCCAGCATGTCACGCAGGATCTCGGTGAGCGGCGCACTTGTCACCTCGGCCAGCGCGGCGCCCTCGGGCGCATCCCGCGTCACCTTCGGCGCCTTCAGAACGATGCCGTGGCTGCGCGCGAGGATCTGGAACACCTCACCGGCGTAGATCTCGGGCTTGCGCACCGGCAACCAGCGTGCGCCCTCCTTGCCCAGCGCCCCGCGGGCGACCGTCCAGGTATCAATGCCATCCTCGTCGACGTAGGTATAGACCGGCGTGCTGCGATCTTCGACACTCATCCGGGCGACCGCAACATCGGGCCTGTGGCGACCGCTGCGGGCATCCATGCTCACTTCGTAGCCATCGCCTGCCCGCACCCATTGAAAATACACGCGGTTGAAATTCAGGTTCAGCCCGGAAATCGCCGGGCTATAGGCCACATGCGCCGGCTGTTCGACATCGATCCTGTCTGCAAACGGCAGATAGCCGCCCCAGACCAGGAAATCACCGGTCACTTCGCGGATACCGGCCGCCTTGAGCGCCGCCGCCAAATCAGCCAGTTCGTCGGTGCCCAGTGTCGGATCGCCGCCCCCCGCAAGGATCAGATCGCCGGACAGCACGCCGTCGGAAACCGTGCCATTTGAATGGATGGTGGTGGCAAACCTGTGCTCCTCGCCCAGCGCGTCGAGCGCGTAAAGCGCGGTCACCGCTTTGGCCACGCTGGCCGGCGGCAGGCCCACATCAGCCTGGCCCTCTTCCTGCATCTGCCCGGTGCCGACATCCATCACCGCATATCCCACCTGGCCCGAAACCTTGGCCTCGCGGACCAGCTGTTCGGCGCTGGGAAAGGTCTTGACGATCGGCTTGGTGCTGCCCGGCCGGGCCACCGGCCGCAATGACCGGCTGGGTGGCGATGCCTGCGCGGCGGTGGCGACAAATCCGAGCGCCGCGCCAAGAAACATGCGTCTGGAAAATGCTTTCGTCATGCGATGATTTAACCTCAGCCCTGAATGACAGACAAGCGCGCGTTGGCGACCGATGCCGGCATTATGACGGTCCGCTCGCAGATTGCCGACACATCGTCGTGAACCGGGCAACCGCACCCCGCTTGGCCGTGCCTCTGCCCGGCTCCGGTCGTCACCGCTTCGCGTCGTTGCGCCATTGGCCCGTGGCGCGGATCGCGCTGGAGCTTTCGTCGCGCATCGGAACATTGACGAAACACCACGCCGGGGCCTCGGCTTCGGCCAGCCTGCGCGACTCCCGGCCACGGATACGGGCGCCGGCATAGACCCGCGCGGCCTTGGAGTTGCGCGCCCGGATGCGGTCTCCCGGCCGGGCAAGAATGCCGATCGGCACGGTCTCGACGATTCGCTGCCAATCCTGCCATTGCGGCAGTTGCACGAGGTTGTCGGCCCCCATCAGCCATACGAATTTCACACCTCGGTAATCCCGTCTCAGCGCGTCCAACGTTTCGGCGGTATATCTGGTTCCCGCCCGTGCCTCGTAATCGCTGACCTCCACCTTGGGATGCTGCATGATCCGCCGCGCGGCGGCCATGCGCTCGTCCAGCGGCGCCGGCCCATGCGCCTTGAGCGGATTGCCGGGGCTGAGCAGCCACCACACGCGATCCAGCCCGAACCGCCGGAGCGCCTCGCGGGTGATATGCACATGGCCTTGGTGCGGCGGATCGAAGGACCCGCCCAGCAATCCGATGGTCTGGCCGCGCCGCAGGGCCGGAAAAGGGGTCACCACGTCAGTCCTCTGGTCAAAACGCGCTCATGTCAGGGAAGTGGCACAGGTTTGTCAATCGATTGGCCGCAGCGCATCGCCCAGGGAGACCGGTCCGGGCTGCAAGACCCGGGCCGTCATGCCGCCATGTCCGCGCACCGCCGCATAACCGCCGGGGCCGAAGGCCGCCTCCATCCGGCTGCATGGCGCACAGGGACCGGTGATCTCGAGCAGCGCCCCGCCCAGCGCCACCGCCCGCCCCCGCAGCCCGGCGAGGTTGATACCCGAGACCACGAGATTGCGCCGCAGCGCCTCCGCCGGCGCCGCGTCGCGGCCGAGGAACGCCCCGATCACCGCCAGATGCTCGGCCTGGACCAGCGTGACCGCCCGTTTGCCGGCCCGCCCGTGATCGCCGGCGAGCCCGGCTTCGGTCACTTCGACGGTCTCCAGCGCCCGCATCGCGCCGCGCCGCTCCGGCCGGACGCCGATCCACTCGACCCGCCCGGGCCGCGCATATCGCGCGATCAGTTCCGCCATCCGCTCCATCTCGCCCTCCATTGCCCGCCGCACCCTGGGCCGGCCGATGCGAGGCCCGGCCCTGCGCGCGGCCCGATTTCGCCAATGCCAATTGCACCTCGCCCCGTGCCCCGTTATCTAGCCCTGCAAGCAAACCAAGGGGCGAGCAATGGCGGCTTATCAGTACGTGTACCACATGGACGGCGTGTCCAAGACCTATCCGGGCGGCAAGAAATGCTTCGAGAACATCCGTCTCAGCTTTCTTCCCGGGGTCAAGATCGGTGTGGTCGGCGTCAACGGCGCCGGTAAATCCACCCTGCTCAAGATCATGGCCGGGCTCGACAAGGATTTCACCGGCGAGGCCTGGGCCGCCGAGGGCGCCAAGGTGGGCTATCTGCCGCAGGAGCCCGAGCTCGACCCGTCGCTCGACGTGCGCGGCAACGTGATGCTGGGCGTGGCGGGGAAAAAGGCCATCCTCGACAAGTACAACGAGCTGGCTATGAACTACTCGGACGAGACCGCCGACGAGATGGCGCAGCTTCAGGACCAGATCGACAGCGAGAACCTCTGGGACCTGGACAGCCAGATCGACGTCGCCATGGAGGCGCTGCGCTGCCCGCCGGACGATGCCGACGTGACCACGCTGTCGGGTGGTGAAAAACGCCGCGTCGCGCTCTGCAAGCTGCTGCTGGAAGCGCCCGAGATGCTGCTGCTCGACGAACCGACCAACCACCTCGACGCCGAGACCATCGCCTGGCTGCAACAGCACCTGATCGACTACAAGGGCACGATCCTGATCGTCACCCACGACCGTTATTTCCTTGACGACATCACCGGCTGGATCCTCGAGCTCGACCGTGGCCGCGGCATCCCCTACGAGGGCAATTACTCGGCCTGGCTGGAGCAGAAGGCCAAGCGCCTGGCCCAGGAGGCCCGCGAGGACAAGGCCAAACAGAAAACGCTCGAGCGCGAGCTGGAATGGATGCGTCAGGGCGCCAAGGCGCGGCAAGCCAAGTCCAAGGCGCGGATTCAGGCGTATGAAGAGATGGCGGGCCAGTCTGAGCGCGAAAAGATCACCCGCGCCCAGATCGTCATCCCCAACGGCCCGCGCCTCGGCGGCAAGGTGATCGAGGTCGAGGGGCTGAAAAAGGCCATGGGCGACAAGCTCCTGATCGAAGACCTCACCTTTTCGCTGCCGCCCGGCGGCATCGTCGGGGTGATCGGCCCCAACGGCGCCGGCAAATCGACGCTGTTCAAGATGCTGACCGGCGCGGAAACGCCCGACGTGGGGGAAATCACCTATGGCGACACAGTCGATCTGTCTTATGTCGATCAGTCACGCGACGATCTGAAGGCAGACGACACCGTCTGGGAGGCGATCACCGGCGGCGCCGAGATCATCCAGCTGGGCGATGCCCAGGTGAACTCCCGCGCCTATTGCTCCTCGTTCAACTTCAAGGGCGGCGACCAGCAGAAGAAGGTGGGCCTGCTCTCGGGCGGGGAACGCAACCGTGTCCACATGGCGCGGCTTCTGAAAGAAGGCGGCAACGTGCTGCTGCTCGACGAACCGACCAACGACCTCGACGTCGAGACGCTGCGGGCGCTGGAAGACGCGCTGGTGGATTTCGCCGGCTGCGCGGTGGTGATTTCGCACGACCGTTTCTTCCTCGACCGGATCTGCACCCATATCCTCGCCTTCGAGGGCGAGGCGCATGTGGAATGGTTCCAGGGCAACTTCGAGGATTACGAAGAGGACAAGAAGCGCCGGCTTGGCGCGGATGCGCTGGAGCCGAAGCGGCTGAAGCACAAGAAGTTTTCTCGGTGAGGGCACAAACTCACGGATTCGACAGGAATCCATCTCTGCGCATCTCAGGTTCAAGTTCCATTTTTTAGCGAGGCATCATGAGCAGCAGAAAATCAAGGCCGAAGGCCTCGGGAATTATTCGCGACAAAGATGATGCGATTTTGGCAATCGCAACCTCCTTGAGAGAGATTAAAGCTCTATGCGATTTGTATGATTCCGGCTTCCCATTAACCTCAAGAACAATTGCGGCTGTCCTGCACAGGATCCTTTTCGAAGAGATCAAGCTTGCCGGTTTGCAGCGAAAATGTGGAATCGTCAGCTTCGGAAGAGTGGAACCCCGAAACCTTCTTCCTGATTACCCTTTGACTATGATGCATGTAAAAGGCGACAACACAACAGAGATAAAGCCGGCCTTAGATCGCCCGCCAGGGCTAGAAAGGATAATAGACCTTGCAGAATGGCAAGCGGAGGCAATCTTTATGGAGAGCGAGAGCCAACTAAAAGAGAGAGTTAAAAAACTGCCTGTAGAGAAGGCCAAGAAAGAGAAACGAATTATTGTCTCGAGAGCACAATTTATCAAAGGCACACGAAACGAGACCGGGGCACATTTCGACCGCGCTGTAACAGAGCAGTATCTACAAATTTTCCACTCAAACTTGCCGATTGGGATCGGCAGCATTGATGACAGTGGAGCAGAAATATCCACCATTTCTCACCCTGAGAAATTTAAGGTGACTGGCGATCACGGAAGTGCATCTCTAAGAGCCATTGCTTCAGAGATCATGTCGTCTTTTCAGGTAATCGAAAAGACCGAAGGCGGAATAGAGCTTAGGTATTACGTGAAGCAAACTGACACCGGTTAATGCCTATGGCCACACAAACGTAGGGTAGGTTTGAAACCCACCACAACACCGGCTACCGCCCAAAGGTGGGTTACAAACCCACCCTACGACACCTCGCGGGGCTTGCCCTCGGCGTCGATCGCCACGAAGGTAAAGATCGCCTCGGTCACCTTCTCGCGCCCGCCGATGCGCTCGCGGCGCACCCAGGCCTCGACGTCGATCGCCATCGAGCTGCGGCCGACCCGGGTGATCTGACAATAGACGCAGAGCACGTCGCCCACCTTGACCGGCCGGATGAACTTCATCGCATCCACCGCGATCGTCGCCACCCGGCCTTGCGCCTTTTCGCCGGCGACGATGCCCGCCGCGATGTCCATCTGGCTCAGCACCCAGCCACCGAAGATGTCGCCCGACACATTGGTATCCGCCGGCATCGCCAGCGTTCGCAGGGTCAGCTCGCCGTCCGGCCCCTCTGTCGTCTCTGTCATGTCGTCCTGCCCCTGCTGGCTGCTTTGTCGGCCAAGGCTACACCACGCCGCCGCCCCTGCCCAGCACCGGCGCGCCGGCCCCCGGTCTGCCGGCGGAACCAAAGGCCGGAACCGCGCGTTCGCCTCAGACCGGGACGGGACGCAAAGCCCCCGCCCCCTTGACCCGCCACCCCGGAGACCCGCGCCATGCTCTATACCATTCTCGTCATCCTCCTGATCCTTGCCCTGATCGGCGCGCTGCCGCGCTGGGGCCATTCCCGCAGCTGGGGCTACGGCCCCTCGGGCATCCTCGGCGTCGTGCTGGTGGTGCTGATCGTGCTGCTCTTGATGGGCCAGGTCTGAGGCCTGTCATCCTTCCGAAAGGCCGAGGCCGCCCCGGGCGGCCTCTCCCGCCCCTTTACCCCGAAGCCCTCTGCGCCTAGGCTGACCCACAGGGAGCCCGACCATGAGGACACCATATCGCATGTTCGACAATGATTACCCCCTGCTCAGCACCGCCAGTCTGACGGCGCTCATCCTGCACGCCGCCGCCAAGGGGCCGGTGACCCTCGACAGCTGTTCCGACCGGCTCGACGCGCTGTTTCGCCAGGCCGGCAAACCGCCCGGCCTGCCCGAGGACGAACGAAGGGTCAAACTCGCCCGCCAGCTCGACCACCTGCGCATCGCGCGCATTCTCGAGGCCGGAGAAGACGGTGCCCTGCACCTGACGGATCGCGGCCGGCAGGCGTTCGAGGATTACCCCGACGGGCTCGACCAGACCGTGCTGGTGAAATACCGCGAGTTCGCCGAGCACCTGCAAAAGACGGCACATCATTCCGCCGGCATGGACCCGCGGATGGGCTCTTATGACGAAGGCTACATTGCCCGGCAGGAGGGCATCTCGTTCCAGGCCAACCCCTATTCCGAGAACACCGTCGACCATCAATCCTGGGAAAACGGCTGGATGCAGGCGCAGGAACAGGACACCCGCGCCGCGCCGCTGCGGCCGGCCTCGGAGCGCTGAGCCTCAGGGCGCCGCCAGAAGCGCCACCGCATACATGCCGAGGCCAAAGACCGTATGGCCGACGAGGCCCATCAGCCGCACCTTCCAGGGGTTCGGCGTGCGGGCGGCGGCCCACCCGAGCCCCATGCCGGGCTGCAACAGGAACCAGCCGGCTCCGACGGTGACAATCGCGAAAATCCACAGCGGCAGGAAGCTCGGCGCATCCAGCCAGGCCGCGCCGGCGAGCAGCGCGAAGATCACGCCATAAGCGATCCCCACGAAATAATGCACACCCCAGCCCAGCGCCTCTTCGCGGCGCACCGGAGCAACCGCGCCGATATCGTCGTGAAAGACCTGCCCGGCCGGAAGCTGTGCCGCCCAGCGGCCGATCCGCCCCCAGGCCGGGCGCGGCTGTCCAAAGCCGCGGGCCAGAACCTCGGACCAGATGTCCATCGCCAACGTGCCGCCCAGCCCCATGACGATACCGGCCCAGATCAATTCACTCATCACTGTCACTCCTGCCTTGCGCGCCGCGACGCTCGCAGAAGCCGCCGCGACCTGCAAGAAAAAGCGACCGGCGGGTCAGCCGATCCAGCGCAGGATCTGCTCGGACTTCATCATGCCCGACTGGCGCGCCGCCTCGCGGCCCCGATGAAACCGGATCATCGTCGGAATGCCACGAATGTTGTAGGCCCCGGCCGCCTGCGCCTCGTCCTGGGTGTTCAGCTTGACCAGCCGCGCCCGGGTGCCGGCCTGGCCGGCCGCACGGTCGAACTCGGGGGCCATCATCTTGCAGGGCCCGCACCAGGGCGCCCAGAAATCCACGACCAGCGGCACCTCGTCATGGCGCGCCGCCTTTCGCAGGGTGGCCAGGTCGATCGCCACCGCCTTGCCCGGCATCAGCCGGGCACCGCAGGTGCCGCATTTCGGCCCGGCGTCAAGCCGCGCCTCGGGCACCTTGTTCACCTGTCCGCAGTCGAGGCATGTCAGTTTCCGTGCCGTCATATCACCAACCTGTCCTTGATTTCGTGCTTGCGCCTATCTGGGGGCGGCGCGCGCTGGCGGCAAGCCCCGGCCGGCCCGTGCCCGAAATTGCACAGAAGGTGCCGCATTGCCGCCCCAATTTCCGCGCCTACTTGGTCCGATCCAGAGGGACAGGAGACCGTTATGGCCAGTATCGCACTCATCTGCGGCAGTACGCTCGGGGCGTTGACCGGTCTGCTCGGCTGGCTGGTCTTCGGAATGAGCGCCACCATGGCGCTCGAGCTTTACCTCGCGCTCGGCCTGATCGTTCCCGCCGTCGCAACCCTCGCGGCCCGGCCTCGCCGGCAGAGCGAGGACGCTGCCGGCACCGACCCCGTCACCGCCTGAGAGCCAAACGTTGCCCCCGGCCCACGCCGGCCCGACGCCTGCCCGGAGTAACGGATTCCTGACTCCCGCTTGCCGGGGGCCTGCCATATGATTCTTTTGCTCATCGCTGGAGGGACATATGAGGATTTCACGCCGCGCCTTTTTCGGCACTGCCGCCGCTGCCCTGGCCCTGCCGTCGCTTGCCCGGGCCCAGGTCCGACTCGATCCGAAATTCGCACCGCAATATGTGCGCGTCCGGGCCGACATGGCGCCGGGCCAGATCGTGGTGTTGCAGAAATCGCGCTTTCTCTACTTCATCGAAGACCCCGGCCGAGCGCTGCGCTACGGCATCAGCGTTGGGCGCACCGGGCTGGAATTTTCGGGCACCGGCGTGATCCAGGCCAAGAAGGAATGGCCGACGTGGCGCCCCACCGACGCGATGATCGAACGCGAGCCGCAGACCTATGGCCGCTTCAAGGGCAACGATTACGTCCAGCCCGGCGGGCCGGGCAATCCGCTGGGCGCGCGGGCGATGTACCTGTTCCAGAACGGCGTGAACACCTTTGCCGCCATCCACGGCACCGACAATCTCGCCTCGATCGGCAAGGCGGCCTCGAACGGCTGTTTCCGCATGGCCAATGACCACGTGATGGATCTCTATCCGCGCATCCCCCTCGGCACCACGGTCACCGTGCTCTGATCCGGGGCGCCGCGTGGTTTCGTTTTGCCCCTTGACCATGGGCAGGCCAGCGGGGAAAGAGCGCGCATGTTGTTCGATGTTATCGTCATCGGCGCGGGCCCTGCCGGCGCCGCCGCCGCCCGCACCGCTGCCAGCGCCGGGCTGCGCACCGCCTTGGTCGACAAGGCGCGCTTTCCGCGTGACAAGCTCTGCGGCGGCGGTTTCACCGGCCGCGCGGCGCGGTACTATCGCGAAATTTTCGAGACCGATCTGCCCGAGACCTTTGACAGCAAATCTGCGGTAACCCTTTATGGTTTCGGCGAAAAGCTTGGCGTGATCGAAAATATCCCGCCGGTCTACCTGACCATGCGCCTGTCGCTCGACGCCCATCTGGTGGCGCTTGCCCTGGCCGCCGGCGCGGAGGATTTCACCGGCACGCGGATTGCCGAACTGGCGCCCGAGGCCGGCCGCGTGACGCTGGCCGATGGCACCCGGCTCGAGGCGCCGGTGGTGATCGGCGCCGATGGTGTCACCAGCGCCACCGCCCGCGCGCTTTTTGGCCGGCCGTTCGACCCGGCCCGCATCGGCTTTGCGCTCGAGGCCGAGGGCCCCGCCCTGCCCGCCGACGCCCCGCTGCGCATCGACATGGGGGCGGCGAACTGGGGTTACGGCTGGTCGTTCCCGAAAAGTGGCAGCCACACGGTGGGCGTGGGCGGCGTGCACAGCCGCAATCCCGATCTCAAGACGATCATGCGCGCCTATATGGCCGATCTGGACGTGCCGGCCGAAACCCGCGTCAAGGGCCAGTACCTGCCCTTCGGCAAGGCCCGCCGCGCACCCGGGCGCGACAACGTGCTGCTGGCCGGCGATGCCGCCTGGCTGGTCGATCCGGTCACCGGCGAAGGCATCGCCTATGCGATGAAATCCGGCCAGCTTGCCGCCCTCGCGGCGCGCGACGCGCTGGCCCGTCACGAGCCGGATGCGGCGCTGCGGCTCTACCGCCAGCGGCTGCGGCCGATTCTCACCGCCATGCGCCACGCCAACATGGTGCGCCTGCTGCTCTACTGGGGGCCGTTCAAGACCGGATTCGTCCGGGCGGTGCGCAAGTCCGGTCATCTGCGCCACGATTACATGCGGCTTCTGGGCGGCGAGATCGAATATCCCGACCTGATGCGCGCGCTGGTGCGGCGATTGCCCAACTATCTGATGCGCGCACTCGGCAGCGCGAAAGTTCAAGGCGATTCCCCTTGAAACCCTTGCGATCGCTCCGGAACTGAGCCGCCTCCGTCATCGTCTGCTCGGCCTCAGGCGGTCCGCCTCGGGCGCAGCACACCCGGGGCCGCGCCGGTGTTTCATCTCGACATCGACCGGCCCGCCTGCCCCGGCGTGACCTTGCCGACGCCCCGGCAGATTGCGAAGAATTCCCCTTGAAATGGCGCCCGCTTCCCCGCATATCTTTCTTGCGAAGTTATCTATCGACCGCTGCTCCTCTACGGCTCAGTCCTTCGATCTGCACTGACTAAGCCGACCTGCCGCAATTCCGCGGGCAGTAACACTAGGAGTAGACACATGGCCACTGGCACTGTGAAATGGTTCAACACCACCAAAGGCTTTGGTTTCATCGCACCCGACGGCGGCAGCAAAGACGTGTTCGTGCACATCTCGGCCGTTGAGCGCTCGGGCCTGACCGGCCTCGCCGACAACCAGAAAGTCACCTTCGACATCAAGCCGGGCCGTGACGGCCGCGAAGCCGCCGAGAACATCGCGCTGGCCTAAGGCTTCTGCCTCGAAGAAATGGAAAGGCCCCGCCATCCGGTGGGGCTTTTTGCTTTCCGGGCTCAGGACTCGCCCGGAACCTCCGCGATCAGCCGTTCCACATGCGGGCCGATCCCCTCGACAATCCGCGCCACACCTTCCGCATTGGGATGAATGCCGTCGCCCTGCATCAGATCCGCGGCGCCGGAAGGATCGCCCCCGTCGGGCAGCAGGATGTCAAAGAACGCCGGCGCCTCCAGCGCGCCATGCTCGGCCGCCAGATCGGCATACATGCCGTCGAACGCCGCCTTGTAGTCGGGCCCGTAATTGCCGGGCGCCCGCATCGGCACAAGCAGCACCGGCATCTCGCGCGCCGCCGCCACCCTGAGAATCCCGTTGAGGTTGTCCCGCGACACCGCCGGATCGAGCCCGCGGAGCACGTCGTTGCCCCCCAGCGCCACGATCATCGCGTCCACCCCGGGGCTCAGGCTCCATTCAACCCGTGCCAGGCCGCCGGCGGTGGTGTCGCCCGACACGCCGCCGTTTATCAGCGTCACATCATGGCCTTGCGCCTCCAGCCAATCCTGCATCTGCGGCACAAACCCCTCATCGGCCATCAGCCCGTAGCCCTGGATCAGACTGTCGCCCAGCGCCAGGATCTCGAGTTCTTCCGCCGCCGCCGGCGCCGCCAGCGTCAAAACAATTGCGCACGCCTTGCTCAACCGCGCGCATACCCCATATGTGAAAAGCTGATACATTGCCCGAAAGGCCCTTTGCATGATTGATCCCGTCCTGTCGCTTAAAGATGTGCATCTGGCGCTCGATGGCAATGCCGGCAGGGTCGAGATCCTGCATGGTATTTCGCTTGATGTCGCCAAAGGCGCCTCGATCGGCCTCATCGGCCCCTCGGGCTCGGGCAAATCCTCGCTGCTGATGCTGATGGGCGGGCTGGAGCGCGCCACCGGCGGCAGCGTCACGGCCCTGGGCGAAGATTTCGGCGCGATGAACGAGGATGCGCTGGCGCGTTTCCGGCGCGATCACATGGGCGTGGTGTTTCAGAGCTTTCATCTGATCCCGACAATGACGGCGCTGGAAAACGTCGCCACGCCGCTGGAGTTGGCCGGCCACCGCGACGCCTTTGAGCGCGCCGAGGCCGAGCTCGAGACCGTGGGCCTCGGCCATCGCGCCGGCCATTATCCCGCACAGATGTCGGGCGGCGAACAGCAGCGGGTGGCGCTGGCCCGGGCCTCGGCGCCACGGCCGCACATCCTGCTGGCGGATGAGCCCACCGGCAACCTCGACGAGGCCAATGGCGGCGCGATCATGGATCTGCTGTTCCATCTCCGCGACCGCCATGGCGCGACACTTGTGCTGGTCACTCATGCCCCTTCGCTGGCCGCGCGCTGTGACCGCGTGGTGCGGCTGCGCGACGGACGGATCGACGCACAGGCCCGCGAGGCGGCGGAATGAGCCTCACCACGGCCGCCCGCTTTGCCCGGCGCGAACTGCGCGGAGGCCTGCGCGGCTTCCGCATCTTTCTCGCCTGCCTGGCGCTGGGTGTCGCCGCGATTGCCGGCATCGGCATGGTGCGCACCTCGATCGCGCTGGGGCTGGAGGAGAAAGGCGCCGAGCTTCTCGGCGGTGACGCCGAGCTGCGCTTCACCTACCGCTTTGCCACGCCCGAGGAACGCGCCTGGATGCAGGATCGCGCCACGAAGGTATCCGAGATCACCGATTTCCGCTCGATGGTGGTGGTCGACCGTAACGACAGCACCGAACGCGCCCTGACCCAGGTGAAATCCGTCGACAGCGCCTATCCGCTGATCGGCGCGGTCACGCTCGAGCCGCCGATGCCGCTGGATGCGGCGCTGGCAGGCACCGGTGCCGTCATGGCCCCGGTTCTGGCCGAACGGCTGGCCCTCTCGCCTGGCGACGATTTCCAGCTCGGCACCGAGACCTTCACGCTTTCTGCCTTGATCGCGCTCGAGCCGGATGATGCCGGCGGCGGCTTTGCGCTCGGACCCCGCACCCTGGTGCGCACCGAGGCGCTGGCAAACTCCGGCCTGCTTCAGCCCGGCACGCTCTTCGAAACCCATTACCGTCTGACCCTGCCCGCCGGCACAGATCTCGACAGTTTCCAATCCGAGGCCAGAGACCGCTTCACCGAAGTCGGCGGGCGCTATCGCGACGCCCGCAACGGCGCGCCGGGGATCGCACGCTTTGTCGACCGGTTGAGCAGTTTCCTGATCCTCGTCGGCCTGTCGGGGCTGGCGGTGGGCGGCGTCGGCGTCTCGGCGGCGGTGCGCGCCTATCTGGCCTCCAAGACCTCGGTCATCGCCACGCTGCGCACGCTGGGCGCCACGCGACAGGTGATCTTTCTCACCTACTTCCTTCAGATCGGCGCGCTGAGCCTGCTGGGCATTGCGCTGGGGCTCACCCTCGGCGCGCTGGTGCCGCTGGCCCTGGGACCGCTGCTGCAAGCGCTGCTGCCGGTGCCGGCGGTCTTTGCCATCCACCCCGGCCCGTTGCTGGAGGCGGCGCTTTACGGCGGCCTCACCGCCTTGATCTTTACCCTCTGGCCGCTGGCCCGCACCGAAGAGATCCGCCCGGCCGCGCTGTTCCGCGATGCCCTGGGCAGTGCCGGCCTGCTGCCGCGCTGGCCGCATGTGCTGGTGATCCTCGCGCTGATCGCCACTCTGCTGGGCGCGGCGGCGCTGTTTTCCGGCTCGTCGATGCTGACACTCTGGACCGCCGGCGGCATCCTCGTGGCGCTCACCGTGCTGGCGCTGGCCGCCGCGCTGATCCGCTGGGCCGCCCGCCGGTCGGGCCGCGCTGCGCGCCACCGGCCGGCGCTGCGCTGGGCCCTTTCGGCGATCTCCGGCGCTCAGGAAGGTGCCGCCTCGACCGTGCTCTCGCTGGGGCTCGGGCTGTCGGTGCTGGCCGCGGTCGGCCAGATCGAAGGCAACATGCGCGCCGCGATCCAGACAGACCTGCCCGACGTGGCGCCCTCGTTCTTTTTCGTCGACATCCAGAAAGACCAGATGCCGGGCTTCCGCGCCCGGCTCGGCGACGACCCCGCGGTGAGCAAGGTGCAGAGCGCGCCGATGCTGCGCGGCATCATCACCCGGATCAATGGCCAACCCGCGCGCGAGGTGGCCGGCGATCATTGGGTGATCCGGGGCGACCGGGGGGTGACCTATTCCGCCGCCCTGCCCGAGGACACGACGCTCACCGCCGGCACCTGGTGGGAACCCGACTACGCCGGCCCGCCGCTGGTCAGCTTTGCCGCCGAGGAAGCGGCCGAGATCGGCCTGCATCTTGGCGACGATATCACCGTCAACATCCTGGGCCGCGACATCACCGCAACCATCGCCTCGTTTCGCGAGGTGGATTTCTCGACCGCCGGGATCGGCTTTGTGATGTCGATGAACCCGGCCGCGCTCGAGGCCGCGCCGCACAGCTTCATCTCGACGGTCTATGCCGAAGAAGCGGCCGAAGCGACGATCCTGCGCGATCTCACCTCGACCTACCCAAATATCACCGCGATCCGCGTGCGCGACGCCGTCGACCGGGTGGCCGAGATCATGGGCGGCATTGCCCAGGCCACCGCCTGGGGCGCGGCGGCAACGCTGCTGACCGGCTTCCTGGTGCTGATCGGCGCGGCGGCGGCGGGCGAACAGGCCCGCACCTACGAGGCGGCAGTGCTCAAGACCCTGGGGGCGGCCCGCGCCCGCATCCTGCAAAGTTTCGCCCTGCGCGCCGCGCTGCTCGGCGCGGCGGCAGGGCTGGTGGCACTGGGGGCCGGGGTGGCCGGGGGCTGGGCGGTGATGACCTATCTGATGGAGGTGGATTTCGCGGTACAATGGTCCTCGGCGCTGCTGATCGTGCTGGGCGGGGTGCTGGCCACGCTGCTGGCCAGCCTCGGCTTTGCCTGGCGGCCGCTGGCGGCCCGTCCGGCGCGGGTGCTGCGGGCGCGCGAGTGAGGCGCGCCCGGAACCCCTTCAGCCGCCGCTCCACCGCCCCTGGCCCGCGCCCGTACAGGCCGAGCTGCGCCAATCCTGCACTTGATCCCTCTCCCGTGGGCTGGCACACCCTGCGCAACCCCAATGACTCGGAGTTCCCATGTCGGACAACCTGCCCATGGCCGTGCACGCGCCGCTGACGCGCGCGCAGAAAACCTCGCTTCTGAACCTCGTCCGCCGCGCCGCCAAGGCCGAGATCCTGCCGCGGTTTCGGGCGCTCGATCCTTCGGAGGTGTCCGAAAAGACGTCCAAGCTCGATCTCGTCACCGCCGCCGACGAAGCGGCCGAGGCTATGATCACCCGTGGGCTGCAAATGGCCTTTCCCTCGGCGGTGATCGTCGGAGAAGAGGCGGCGTCGCGCGATCCCAGGATCCTCGACGCCCTGGGCGATGCCGAACTGGGCTTTCTGATCGACCCGGTCGATGGCACCTGGAATTTCGCCCATGGGCTGTCGCTCTTCGGCACGATGGTGGCGGCGACACGGTTTGGCAAACCGGTCTATGGCATGATCTACGACCCGCTCAACGATGACGTGGTGGTGGCCGACGAGGACAGCCTGACCACCTGGACCGGCCCGCGCGGCCGCCGCCGCACGCTCTCCACCGCCGACGCAAAGCCGCTGTCGGAGATGGTCGGCTATATCCACATGAAGCTAATGCCGGCCGAGGTCCAGCCGCTGGTCGCGGCGCTTTATCCCAAGATCGGACGGCCCGACGCGCTGCGCTGTTCGGCGCATGAATACCGACTGCTGGCCGAGGGCCATTGCGATTTCGTGCTGTCGTGCAAGATGACGCCCTGGGACCATGCCGCCGGCGTGCTGCTCTGCCAGAAGGCCGGCGGGCATGTCGGCTTTCTCGACGGCCGAGAGTATTCCGCCGCCGAGAAAGAGGGTTATTTGCTCTGCGCCGGCTCCGAGGCCACCTGGAAGACCGTGGCCGACGAGCTTGGTTTCCTGCTCGGGCCGAAGCCCGAGAGCGAAACGCTTTCCGACGAGGGATAGGAACAGACGCGGTGGGGTTTCCCCCACCGCGCCCTCAGACAAGCCGGGCCGACGGCGGCCTGCGGCCTTGTTCCGGGCCCGGGCCGTGGCCGAGCCGGCTGCTACTCCGCCGCCTCGGCATATTCCTCCATCGGCGGGCAGGTACACACCAGGTTGCGGTCGCCAAAGACGTTGTCGACGCGGTTCACCGGCGGCCAGTACTTGTCCACCCGGAAGGCGCCGGGCGGAAAACACCCTTGCTCGCGGCTGTAGGGGCGGTCCCACTCGCGCACCAGGTCTTCCATCGTATGCGGCGCGTTCTTCAGCGGATTGTTGGCGCGGTCCATCCGGCCCTCCTCAATCTCGCGGATCTCTTCGCGGATCGCCAGCATCGCATCGCAGAACCGGTCCAGCTCGGCCTTGGTCTCGCTCTCGGTCGGCTCCACCATCAATGTCCCGGCCACCGGCCAGGACATGGTCGGCGCGTGAAAACCGCAATCTGCCAGCCGCTTGGCGATGTCGTCGACCGTGACATCCGCGCTCTCGACAAAGGGCCGGGTGTCGATGATGCATTCATGCGCCACCCGGTCGCCGCGCCCGCGATAGAGGATGTCATAGGCCCCTTCCAGCCGCTTGGCGATGTAATTGGCGTTCAGGATCGCCACCCGCGTCGCCTGGGTCAGCCCCTCGCCGCCCATCATCAGGATGTACGCCCAGGAGATCGGCAGGATCGAGGGCGAGCCATAAGGCGCGGCGCTCACCGGCCCCTCTTCGCCGCCCACCTCAGGGTGTCCCGGCAGATGCGGCACCAGATGCGCCTTGACGCCGATCGGCCCCATGCCGGGGCCGCCGCCGCCATGCGGGATGCAGAAGGTCTTGTGCAGGTTCAGGTGGCTGACATCGCCGCCCAGATCGCCGGGCCGTGACAGCCCCACCATGGCGTTGAGGTTGGCGCCATCGATATAGACCTGACCGCCGTGCTCATGGGTGATCTTGCAGACGTCCTGCACGGTTTCCTCGAATACCCCGTGGGTCGAGGGATAGGTGATCATGCAACCGGCCAGCGCTTCGGCATGTTTCTCTGCCTTGGCGCGGAAATCCTCGAGATCGATATCGCCGTTCCTGGCCGATTTCACCGGCACCACCTTCCAGCCGACCATCTGCGCGCTGGCCGGGTTGGTGCCATGCGCCGACATCGGGATCAGGCAGACATTGCGGTGCCCCTCGCCATTGGCGCGGTGGAAGGCCGCAATCGTCAACAGCCCGGCATATTCGCCCTGCGCGCCGGAATTGGGCTGCATCGAGAAATCGTCGTAACCGGTAATGGCACAGAGCTTTTGGCTCAGGTCACTCACCAGATGCGTATAGCCCAGCGCCTGATTGGCCGGCGCAAAGGGATGCAGCGAGGAAAACTCGCGCCAGCTCACCGGCATCATCTCGGCCGCCGAATTGAGCTTCATCGTGCAGGACCCCAGCGGGATCATTGCCCGGTCCAGCGCCAGGTCACGGTCGGCCAGCCGCCGCATGTAGCGCATCATCTCGGTCTCGGCCCGGTTCATGTGAAAGATCGGGTGGGTGAGATAATCCGAACTCCGAAGCATGTCCTCGGGCATCTTGTAGACCGGGGTGTAGTCGTCGTCCTTGCGGGTAATGCCGAAGGCGCGCCAGACCGCTTCGATGTTCGACGGCCGGGTGCATTCGTCGAGCGTGATGCCGACCCGGTATTCGCCGACGCGGCGCAGGTTCACGCCCTCGTCGCGGGCCGATTTCAGCACCGCCGATTGCAGCGTGCGCACATCGACGGTGATGGTGTCGAAATAGGCCTGCGGATCCACCTTGAAGCCGGCCTCCTCGAGCCCGCGCGCCAGCCGAACGGTCTTGCGGTGAATGCGCTGGGCAATCGCCTTGAGCCCCTCGGGCCCGTGAAACACCGCATACATGCCGGCCATGACCGCCAGCAGCGCCTGCGCGGTACAGACATTCGAGGTGGCCTTCTCGCGGCGGATATGCTGCTCGCGGGTTTGCAGCGAGAGCCGATAGGCGCGGTTGCCATGGCTGTCCACCGAGACGCCGACAATCCGCCCCGGCATGGCGCGTTTATAGGCGTCGCGACAGGCCATATAGGCGGCATGCGGCCCGCCATAGCCCATCGGCACGCCAAAGCGCTGGGTCGAGCCGACGGCGATATCGGCGCCCATCGCGCCCGGCTCTTTCAGGACCGTCAGCGCCAGCGGATCGGCGGCGACGATACCCACCGCATTGGCGGCGTGCAGCGCCTCCATCTGTTCGGTGAAATCGCGCACATGGCCATAGGTGCCCGGATATTGGAAGATCGCGCCGAAGACCGCCTCGGGGTCGAGCTTCTCGGGGTTGCCGACAATCACCTCGATGCCCAGCGGCTCGGCACGGGTCTTCATCACGGCGATGTTCTGCGGATGGCAGTCGCGGTCGACAAAGAACCCCTTGGCCTTGGATTTCGCCACCCGCTGCGCCATGGTCATCGCCTCGGCGCAGGCGGTGGATTCATCGAGCAGCGAGGCATTGGCCACCTCCAGCCCGGTGAGATCGCTCACCATGGTCTGGAAATTCAGCAGCGCTTCGAGCCGACCCTGGCTGATTTCCGGCTGGTAGGGCGTATAGGCGGTGTACCAGGCCGGATTTTCCAGGATGTTGCGCTGGATCGCCGGCGGCGTCACCGTGCCGTGGTAGCCTTGGCCGATCATCGAGGTCAGCACTCGGTTCTTGGCCGCAACCTCGCGCATGTAGCGCAGCAGCTCGCGTTCCGACTTGGGCTTGCCAAAATTCAGCGGCGTCTCCTGACGGATCGCCTTCGGCACCGTCTCGTCGATCAGCGCGTCCAGGTCCGCCACCCCCAGCACCTCGCACATATCGGCCATTTCGGACGGCGAAGGCCCGATATGCCGCCGGTTGGCGAAATCATAAGGCAGATAATCGGTCGGTGTGAAAGTCATGCGAAGCCCCCTGCTTCATCTTGCCAAGAAATTGCCCGCCGAGGGCTGCGGCCCTTGCCCGCAACAACCGCAGCCACTCGGGCGGAAAAGCCTATCCGATAAAGGACTTGTAGGCCGCTTCATCCATATAATCGTCCATCTGGCCAAGCTCTTCGGCCTTGATCTTGAAGAACCAGGCGTCGCCCTCGGGATCGTCGTTCACCTTGCCCGGCTCGCTGACGATGGCCTCGTTGACCTCGACGATCTCGCCGTCGATCGGGGCGAGGATGTCGCTGGCCGCCTTGACGCTCTCGATCACCACGATCTCGTCGTCCTTGTTGACCGATGTGCCGACCTCGGGCAGTTCGACAAAGACCACGTCGCCCAGCTGTTCGGCGGCATGGGCGGTGATGCCCACGGTTACCACGCCTTCGTCATCGGCCTCGAGCCATTCATGTTCTTCGGTGTATTTCATGGTCGTCTCCTGTTGGACCTATCTCTTGAAACCTTGCGCCACGAAGGGCAGCTTCGCCACCTTGACCGGCAGCCGCTTGCCGCGCACCTCGCCATAAAGCAGCGTGCCCTCGGCGGCGAGCGCTGTCGAGACATAGCCCATCGCCACCGGCCCGCCCACCGTCGGGCCAAAGCCGCCCGATGTCACCCGACCGACCGCCTCGCCACCGCTTTCCGCGGCAAATATCTCCACACCCTCGCGCATCGGCGCGCGGCCCTCGGGCCGCAGACCGACCCGGCGCTGCGCGGTGCTTTCGGCCAGATCGCCGAATATCTCGGCGGCACCGGGAAAGCCGCCTTCGCGGTCGCCACCGGGGCGGCGCACCTTCTGCATCGCCCAGACCAGCCCGGCCGAGACCGGCGTGGTGTCGGCGTCGATGTCATGGCCATAGAGGCACAGCCCCGCCTCGAGCCGCAGGCTGTCGCGGGCGCCCAGCCCGATCGCCTCCACCTCGTCATGCGCCAGCAGGGCGCGGGCCAGATCGACCGCCGCCGCCTCGGGCACCGAGATCTCGAAGCCGTCCTCGCCGGTATAGCCCGACCGCGAGATCCAGCATTCCGCGCCGGCGATCGGCAGCGTTTCGACATCCATGAACTTCATCTCGCGCACGCCCGGATGATGTTCGGCCAGCACCGCCTCGGCCGCCGGCCCCTGCAAGGCCAGCAGCGCGCGGGTGGTGATCTCCTTGACCGTCACCTCGGGCTCGAGCGCCGCGCGCATCCGCGCGATATCGGCTGCCTTGCAGGCGGCATTCACCACGACAAACAGGTGGTCGCCGCGGTTGGCGATCATCAGGTCGTCTTCGATCCCGCCGTAATCATTGGTGAAAAACCCATAGCGCTGCCGGCCCTCGGCCAGCCCCAGCACATCCACCGGCACCAGCCGTTCCAGCGCGGCGCGGGCCATCTCGGGCGTCTTGGCGCGCAGCACCACCTGCCCCATGTGGCTCACATCGAACAGCCCGGCGCGGGCACGGGTGTGCTGATGCTCCTTCAGCACGCCCAGCGGATATTGCACCGGCATCTCATAGCCGGCAAACGGCACCATCTTGGCGCCGAGGCTCACATGCAGATCATATAGCGGCGTGCGCTTCAGCGCCCCATCCTCGTCAGACACTCATCCATCTCCCGTTGCGGGCCGGAGTGTCCTTGCTCGGATACATCCCGGCATCCCCATGAACCGACCCAACAGGTCAGCCCGGCGATGCCCCATCTGTCCTTCTGCCTGAGATCGTTATCCCTTCGGCGCCCCGGACATGGCCGGGATCTCTCCAGATTTTTGCGACATCGACGGTCCTCGGGGCCTGAGAGTTTCCGGGGCGGTTGCTCCTTCGGCACCGGCATGGCCGGTTCTCCCGTCGAGTCGCGGGGACTTTATGCGAAGGGCCAAGCAATTGACAATGGTAAAAATTTCAAGCGCGCGACGGCGATGTCGGCGCAATCATGTCCATCAATGGCCTGCTGTCGCCGACCAGCATGTCCAGCATGACCCCGTCAAGCTGTTCGAAAAACGCGGTATAGGCATCGTCCAGCGCAATTCGCAATTGACTGGCGGCAACCAGAGGGAAACTGGTGTCGGCCGGGGAAAAACTGTCGGTCATCGGCACCGGTGCCTCGACCGCGCGAAACACTTCGCCAATACGGATGTCGGCGGG